>Ga0208880_1000003_pt1 | contig 85374 bp, 86 predicted proteins | sample Knorr_S23_td_Sur_FD_185606 | JGI IMG/M metagenome (GOLD analysis project Ga0208880, IMG submission 185606) | Marine microbial communities from Southern Atlantic Ocean transect - Knorr_S23_td_SurfaceB_ad_5m_LV_B (SPAdes) (version 2) | ecosystem: Environmental > Aquatic > Marine > Oceanic | place...
CCACGCACTGCAACTTTATCATCTGCTGGAGCATCTTCTCCACCTTTTAAACTTAATTCAAGTTGTTTCTTTTCTTCAGGATCAATTGGTTTAGCATTAACTTTGTTCTTTGCATTGTCATCAACTGTTGCAAGAGCACCTTGTGCCGCGGCCGCCGCGCCGCCGCCAACGTCCATAATTTTTTCTATCGCCGCATCTGCATTATCTAATACAGCAATAGCCGCATCAAGTTGGTCGCCTGTTAACATATCTTTTGGAATTTCTTTGATTGTTCGTGCAAGTGCTGTTAGACTTTCGTTTTGATCTTGTGTTGCTGATAAAAATCCGTGTAATTCTCCTGCCGCCTTGTAATATTCTGGACTAAACACTTTTGCATTTGCCGCCGCATCAGACAATGCTTTGTATTGTGCAACTTGATCAGCAGTCATTGTTAAATTGTAGTTGTAATTAAATGCATTAATATTACCGCTCATTTGTAAGTTCTGAGCACCATCTAATACACCGGCATCAAATCCTGCATCTGCCACTGCTTTATCTACTGCCGCAGTAAAGTTGGCTTTTTGGAATTGATCCATCATAGCATCTGCTTCTGCTTCACTACCTGTTGCAATGTTGTCAACCATATTGTCAGTTAAGCCTTGGATGGCCATACCAGCAAGAGCACCATATGCCGCTGTTTTAACTGACTTACCAACTGCTGTTGATAATTTTTCACCTTGTAGTAAATCTTTGGAAGCACGTAGAATCAAACCAGCCGCGGCACCTCCTGCAGGACCACCCGCAAACGCCGCAATAGTTGTTAAGATACCTACAGCAATACTTGCCTTGCCTGGATTTTCTTTTGCCCAGTCGCTTACTTTTTGTATGCCTTGTACAATTTTTGAATCTGAATTTTCTGCTGAAATTTTCTTTTTAAGTTCTTCAAACTTAGCATCTGCATTTTTAACTGGTCCAGCGTTTTGTGCAAGTCTACCAAGTTCGTTAATTTTAGCATCAACTTTCTTAGCAATATCAACTGGAAGTTTTGCGGCCGCCGCTACACCTGCACCTACTTTGCCTGCAATAGTTTTGTTGTTACCGCCTGCCATTGCACGTTGTTCAGCACCTTGGAAGATATCTTGAATTTGATCAGCAGTTAAATCTGCTTCTGCAAGTTTAACGTATTCTTCGAGCAAAGGCCAAAGTTCACGTTCCCATCTGTTAAGATAAATCTTTTGTGTTTCAGTTAGGTCTTGATAACCTTCTGTAAGAATTTGTGCTGTTTTGTTATTAGGTGTATTAAGTTCGTATAGTTTCATTATATTAACGCCGCCAATCGTTTTTTATCTGGATCATTTAATAAATCAAGTTGTGCTTGAATGTTTGGTGGAATCTCTGTAGCAGGCCCGCCAGCACTTCCGTTTTGTGTTGGAGGTGCTTTACCATCTGGTGCTGTTGAACTGCCTGTTGCAGTTGCTTTATCAACTGCTCCTGTATTAGTAGTTCCTTGTTTTGCATTAGCACCCGCGCCAGCGGCCGGTTGTGCAGTACTACCTGCTCCGCTTGACACTCTTTTGTTATCCTGAACTACTTTTAAAAGATGTTTATCTAATTGTTTTTTGTTAATTACACCTGTTGGTGGTTGTATTGAATCTGTAGGATATTTTTTAGATTTTAACCAAGCAATAAGTTCTTCTGTTTCAATTTTAGCCATTGATTGGCCTGTAGATCCCATATAATTTTGGAATTCTCCACGCAATTTGTTTGCTTCGTCACCAGTATCTGCTTTACCTGCTAACCCTAAAGCGGTGTCTTTTGCACCTACTTTAGCCAATCCTTTGGCCGCTAATTTAGTTAACCCTTGTTTAAAACCGCTTACAGGTGCCTCATTTGTGGTTTGCTTTTTAGATTCCACTACAATTTGCGATACTTTCATTAAATTATCCTTAAACGTTATCTAATACTATTTATTCCAGATAACTATTATTAAATATTTCTACGATGACTACAAACTCATATATAGTGGTTGCTAAGAAAGATATCAACAAAGCCGGAAATGAGTCTGAGGCCTATGATATCATCGAGCAACTCAAAATTGCAAACCCACACGAGGAATACGAAGTACTGGAAGTACACCCTCCAAGACCAAAAGGTTTAGGTAGAGATCCAGACTTGTATGATTAATACATGAATAAAAAAGAAGTTGTTGAATTAGAATCGGCGTTTCTAAAATTTATGGAACAAGCAGAAGAATTAGGATTTTATTTTACACGTGATAGTGAAATAACTGCTAAACACAATACAGGTACTGAAAATCAGATTAATACCGAAGTAAAATTAAGACCTAATGATTATCTTAAAGACGTAACAAGCAAGTTTTAGTATTAGTAGATGTGCTAAAGCACATCTTGTTTTCGCTATCGCTCAAACACTTATTTTCTTTTTAATTAAGAACAATAATTGCGAAGCAATTTAGCATCATGTAGATAGTTGAGCCACAATTCGCCCGTTGCCGGACGAATTAAAAGTTTGGCTTCACATCATGTGAGTTAGCATCGCCATTCTGTTTAAGAAGATTTGTAACATATAGAGTGCATTAAACGTGTTAATGTATTCTATATAATACATCGGAGGCGGCAGACCGTCAACCCCCTACTTCAGCATTCGCAATATCCGCGGAAGGCAGTTGATCCCAAACAGTCGAAATCACTTACCCGTGTGTTGTACCTTTTTCACAGAGCACACATCTTTTATGCCTGTAGTTAGCATTATCCTTGTAACACACCAGTATCTGAATATGGTCTCTCACATATCCTCAAGGTGAGTCGAGCATCCCCGACCAAACAGCGTTACTATGTTTTGCCTATTTTATTTTTTTTAACGCTTCTTTCAAGACTTTCGAACTTCCAACACGCACATTAATAATGCCGTTATAGTATTCATCAGTTTCTAAGACACGTCTATCGAATTGTTCTTTGGCTTCAAGATAACTTAATACGCCTTTGCTTTCACAGTAGTGTAAAATTTCCCTTGTAAATTTTTCTTGGCCTAATTTTTGTACATCTTCAAGTAAATGATCGGAACTACCCCAATAGTCTTTCCAGTCAGATTCTACTTTTTCTCTTCTTTTGTTTTTTCTGCCTTTTAAAGGTGGGCGAGTTTTTTTGAATTTTGCGAGTTTCTTGCCTACGTACTTACGATTGTTAGTTAAATTGGTTATTAAGTAGACAAAGCCTTCTATGCCTTCTGGGATTTCTGTTACTTGTTGTCCTTTGTAAGTCCATTGCATATGGATACTTACCAACGCCTATTGTGCCTCGGGGTCTTTTTTGGAATCGTATGTACTTTTTACTTCTTCCATACGTATTTTAGCAAGTGTTCTAATTTCTCTGAGCCATTTCCGAGTTTCTTGCATAGTTCTAACACCACGATTCTTTTCAAAACGCTCGTTTGCTTTGTAATATTCCAAATATGCTTTGGTTAACTTATCGTGTGTGTCGTCTTGGATGCTCATTCTACAATATCAATGTCGTTTGCGTAACTGGTAAAGCCGTTTTCTTTTACAACCTTTAGTACATTATTAACACGACCTTGCAGTTCGTCTTTGTGTGAAATTAAATAAATGTTCTTTTTACGTTCTCTACCCATTTTCTTAAGGATAGCCAAACTATGTTCAACACCTGCTGTATCCATACCACTATCAATTAACTCGTCAACAAATAACAAATTAATATTTTGATATAAACTTTCCCAAACATCACGGAAAGCAAAACTTAATCCAAGGATCAATCTATTACGTTCACCTCTTGACAAATTATCAAAGTCTAAATCCTGCCCAAGTTGTGTAATCATAACAGTCAAATCGTTTTGGAATACAACTGTGTGTGGTAAACCTATACGATCTAAATAATATGTAAGCCTGTTGTTTAGATATGCAAGATTTTGTTCAATAATTTTTTTACGTATAAAACTATCTTTGTTTGTAAGTAGTTTGTATAAGAAGTTTTGATGTTCTTGCTCTACAGTTAGTTCGTTAACAACATTCCAATTAACTTCTTGAATTGCAGTATTTTGTAATTCTTCAATTTGATCAACATACGGATCTGTTTCTGTTTCTTTTGACTTTAATGCTTGTTTTAAATTAGCAACATTGTTTTTATGATCGTATGCTTCTTTAGCAGTTTCATAAAATGTTGTTGGTTTAGAATCTAAGTCGCCTATATCAGAAAGTTTAGTTTGAACTTTTTCAAACTTTTCATTAATCTCCATTAAGTATGTCATAGTTTCGCCATACTCTTCTTGAAGTTTAGTTTCAATTTCGTGTTTTTTATCTTCGTGTAAGTCTTGACCACAAGCATGACACTTTGCATCATTAAGACCTTCTAAGTCTTTTGAAAGTTTTGCAATTTGTTTATCAGTTTGACTTAATGCACTTTCAAGTGTAGCACGTTCTTTTTCTAAGTTGCGTTTATGCTTGTCATTTTCTTCCCACTTAGAAAGTAATTCGTGTGCTTCAAGTTCTTTTTCAACATCTAAATGTTCTAATTCGTCAATACCATTTTGTAGACGTTCACAGTCTTTGGCATTTTGTTGACGCCATGCACTTGATTTTACTTTTAAACTTTCAATAGTTTCTGCAACTTTTTCATTTGCAGTTTGAATACCGTTTATTCTTGCAGTTTCTTCTGTAATACCGTCACGTGTTTCTTTTTGCTTAACTTTTAACTGTTCTGCTTTTTCGGAAAGTATAGTAATACCAAGTAACTGCTCAATAATAGCACGTTGATCGTTTGGTTTTAAACTTAAAAATGGTTCTGTATAAGTGTTTAATGCAACCAAATGCTTAAACATATCGTGACTCATTTGTAATAAGCCATCAATTTCTTTTTGTGTTTCTCTTGAATCACCTTGTGACTCGTCTGTAATTTCTTTTTCTTCTTCGTCTATAAAGAATTTTAAAACATTAGGTCCGCGACCTCTTTCAATTCTATATTTTGTGCCGTTCTTTTCAAAATTAAGTGTAACTAACATTCCTTTGCCGTTAGTTTTATTAATTAAGTTGTTTCTACGAATGTTTGTAAGTGCTTGTCCGTATAATGCATATGAAAGGGCATTAATGATAGTGGTCTTACCAGTTCCGTTACGAGAGCCACTATCATCGCCTCCTTGATCTAAGTTTTCACCAAGGACTAATGTTAGTTGTCTATTACTAAAGTCTACTGCTTGAGTCTGGTTACCCACACTCATAAAGTTTTTAACTGTTAAATCTTTAATCAGCATATCTTATAACTCATTATAAATGTTTAATAGTGTTTGTTTGTTATAGTTTTCGCTTTCAATAGCATTAATTTCTTCTGCTACAATTTGATCTACACTTTCAAATTTTGTAATATCAATATCTGTATTAATTTGATCGTCTTGTAAACTTGGAATTAATGTAATTTCACGACAGTTGTATTGTCTTTGAAACTCTTCTTTGATAAAACTTGCTTCTTCGTAACTAATATTAATATCTAATGTTACTCTAAGATACATTTTATCTTTCATTAATGTGTCTTTTTGATCAATTAACTGACTTAATTTTACTGTGCGATACTTAGGACAGTTTTCCCAATCGAGATACTGTGGCTCACCGCCGTGTTCGAGGATCATCATACCTCGTTTGTCGTCCCAAGCATCAGCATAGTTATGAGGAAATGCGTTACCAATGTAGGTTACATTTCCTTGCGTTTGTCTTTTATGGAAGTGTCCACTAAAGACGTACTCTTGATGTACAAAATGTTTAGATTGTAGTTCGCCAGTGTCTGGCATTTGAACCATAGCATTCATATAAAAGTTTGGTAATTCAAAATGACCAAACATATATTTGCTTTTAATTTTAGAAATCTTTTTCCATTCTTCACCTACAAGCCACGGCACCATTGTGCTGTCACCAATAGTTGTAATTTCGTCAACTACTGTAATACCTTTAATGTGTTTTGCAAATTCTACAGATTGAACGTCACGTTTGTCTTTGTAATACAAATCATGGTTACCAGGAAAATAAAAGAATTGTTCAAATGCTTTTCCAAGTTTTTCTAAACAACGAATTGAGTAATCCATTGTTACAATATTAAGTGAATTTCTATTATGATGCCAATCGCCCATGAAGATGCCTGTTTCACACCCATGCTCTTTGGCTTTTTCAATATACCAATCTACGAATTCTTCACAGTCATCGTTATGTGTTTTTGAATTAGATTTTAATCCAAAGTGAATGTCTGTGAATACTGCACATTTTTTAAACAAATTTTTATCCTCGAACTTTCTATTAGTGTACTTGAAAACTTACACAAAGTCAACGACTTATTCGCCTTCGGCCATCCGTTTTCTTTGATCTTCAACTTGTCTTTCCCATTCTCCTTGAGCCTGCCTTGTATAACTTGGAGTCATATCATTCATTTCAAGAATGTCATCTCTAATGTTTTGATTGCGTTTTTCAATGTTGATAACACGTACAAATGAGTTTGTAACTGCCGCTGTATAATAAGCAAATGGGTTTTGACTTTTAGACTCATCAAACTGTAGACCAATTTGAGTAAGTTGTAGAATCGCTTGTCCTCGCATTTCGTCATTGTAGGTGTATCCTCTTACGTTACCACGTGTAGCATAACGATCACACAGTTTCATCCACATACGTGCAAGTTTTTCTGTAGCAGTACCTCCGCGTAGCGAAAACTGTCCATTCTGCATTCCACCTTCCCAATGACTTTTTCCAACGCAAATTAAGTTGTTGTCATCGTCAAACTTGTAGTGTTGAAACGGTGGAAAGTTTAATTTTACTTTACGATCTGCAATATTTTTTGGATTTTTCTTACGACCTTTTTCATCGGGTATATGATCAAATGTCATAATTCTAAAAACTAATTCTTCTTTGGTAATTTTTCTATAATCTATAGCACAATCTGCTTGTTTTACTTTTTCTCCTGCTTCTTTACGTGCGGCATAGTCTGCATCGCCCAATCTTTTTGCTTTGTTTCGTTTTGCTTCTGCAATAGTTCTAACGTTGATTTTGTCTACACTTGGTAGTATAATGTCAAATTGATGGTACTCTGGATCTACAAAACTGCAATAACTTGTTTTTGATTTGTGTATCTCTGCTAAAAGGTCCTTGTTGTTTAGGTAATTCACTCTTTTCACAATTTTTCTCCATTTATAGTCCTTATTATAATATACTCTGATAATTTTGTCAATAAATACTTGTAGTAAGGATTACCAAAAGATATGGCAGATACATTTGATTTTAACGAGTTTAAAAAACCAATTACAAGCGGCGACATTATAGACGCTACTAAATCTTTTGCGGCCCAAACAGTTGACATATTACAACAGGGCGGTAAAGGGTTTATGAAATCTATTCGTTCGCGAACTATTCCTAACGACGGTGAGCCAACAGCGATTGAATTAACCAGTGCTTCTTGGGCACAAGATCCTAATTCAAAAGATTGGAGAGTCAAATTAAGTATACCTCCGATTAAAGCATTTACAGACAGTCCTTACATTAGACGATTGATTGATTCTACGGGCGGATTGTGTTTTCCATATACGCCTACAATTATTATGTCTCATCAAGCAAGTTATAATGCAATTACACCAGTTCATAGTAATTATCCGTTCTTTGCTTATCAGAACTCAAGTGTGGACGCAATGACACTTACAGGTCAGTTTATTGTTCAAAATAGTTTAGAAGGTGAATATTGGGTAGCAATGTTACACTATCTAAGAAGTATTACAAAGATGTTTTATGGAAGTGGATCAAATACAGGATCTCCTCCACCTATTGTAAAATTAAATGGTTATGGAGATTATGTTTTCAAAGATGTTCCTGTACTTGTTACTAACTTTACTATTGATATGCCAACAGATGTTGATTACCTTGCAGTAGATCTTGACTTTGGATTTAATGGAAACAACAATTTCAATACTGTTACAGGTAGTACTGATAGAGCAAGAGTTGCTTATGTTCCTGTAGAAAGTCAAGTAACAGTTTCATTACAACCAATCTATTCAAGAGCAGAAGTTGAGAAATTTAGTTTAGATAAGTTTGTTAATGGCGGATATATTGGTCCAGGACAAAGAGGGTTCATTTAATGGCAAATAATTCACCTTGGGGTAAAACACGTTTTGTAAAAAATCAATATTTAGGAATTCTTCAAATTAGACCAGTTCCTGAAGAAGGCGATGATGTAGTTTATGAAATACAGCCACAATATCATCAAAGACCAGATTTGTTAGCCTATGATATGTACGGTGATCCAAAACTTTGGTGGGTATTTGCTCAACGTAATATGAATTCGTTGAAAGATCCTGTTTATGATTTTAGATCAGGTTTAGAGATTTACGTTCCAAAGGGTAGCAGACTTCGAGAATTATTAGGGGAGTAAGCAAATGGCTAACAAACCTTCAGCACCACCAGGAAGAGATCCAACTTCCATTATCAAAGATTTACTCAAAGACGAGTCGTTTGTATCAGAAGCAAACAAAAGTGCTAAAGAATTTAACGACGGCGAGTATGGCGCAGTTCCTAAAGACAGTGAAAATATAAATGTTGATGCAAATCCTATTGACACTACTGTAGAAGAAGATAAAAAGCCTACAAATAAACCAGAAGAAAAAGTAGTAACAGGTGTTGCAGGACCTCCAAGCAAAATAACTATACCGCCTCAAAAAGTTGCGTATACCGCTGACGGTAGAGTTCTTCAATTACCATTACCAAACTCTTTAAAAAAGTTTGCCAGTTATAACTATCGAATCGGTTTGTATGCTTTAACAAATGACGAAATTAATAACCCAGATGGAACTTATAGAATTAAACGTCCTGCCAATGCTATTTTACAAAGTGGTGGCGGACTTGGTGACAGTAAAGTTTTAACAGCATATGAAACTAATGGAAAAAAAATAGAATTCTTTTGCAATAGTTTAGAAATTGAATCTTTAATTTCACCAAGCAGAAAAAAAGGGACAACAAATGCTGTTGGTTTTCGTTTAGAAATTAATGAGCCTTACAGTATGGGATTGTTCTTGCAGGCTTTACAAATTGGAGCATTTCAAGCAGGACATCACAACTATCTTGAATCGCCATTCTTACTAACTTTGGATTTTGTAGGGTTTGACAACGACGGTAATCCTCATAGTGTTCCAGAAGCAACTAAGATGTTACCTTTCAAACTTGTTGGTAGTGACTTAGAAGTTACAGCAGGCGGAAGTGCATATGTTGTTGAAGGGGTTGCTTATAATGAAGGAGCATTAAAAGATGCTACACAGACGATACCTTGTGATGTAACATTAGTAGGAACTACACTTGAAGAACTTTTACAGAGTAGTCCTAAAAGTTTAGCAAATGAACTTAACAAGTATCACGGTAAAAAAGCAATAGACAAAACAATATCAACAGCAGATCAATATTTTGTTGTGTTTCCTAAAGACCGTGCAACAAAAGGAAATCTTACAGGAAACAATAGTGACGGCGGAGCAGGCGCAACTACAGCAACTAATAATAACTCGGCAGTAAGTGTTAGCAGTGGATCAGCCGCACGTAGTAAAACTGATCAAAAGGCTATTGAAGATATTTTTAAATTATTAAAAACAGGTGATGTAGACCCAGCCATGACAGAAGCATATCTTGATTATGTAAACACACTGGTTACAACAACAGCACTTGGTCAAGAAATTACTGATAAGCAAACTGGTAAAGAAAATGCAAACGCTATTGGAAATGCAAAAATGTTTAGACTTGAAGAGTTAGGAAGTACAAGTCAACCGTTTGGTGATGCTGGATTTACCTGGGACAAAGATAAAGGTGTATGGAAAAGAAGTAGTGGTCAGTTGCAGATTGTACCCGGACTTGGCGAAATAAAATTTACACAAGGAACTCGAGTACAAGATATTATTGAAGAACTTATTATATTAAGTGACTATGGTAGATCAATTGTAGACGCACCAAGTGATGCTAACGGATTTAAAGATTGGTTTAAAATTGATACACAGGTGTTTAACATTACAGATCCAGAAACTGAAAAGAAAACAGGCCAACCACCAAGAATTTATGTGTTTAGAATTTTACCTTATAAAGTGCATGAAGCAAAATTCCTATCACCTGATAAAATACCTTACGGTATTAGAGCATTAAAAGCACAGGCGTGTAAAGAATACAATTATATCTACAGTGGTAAGAATGATGATATTATTAATTTTAACATTAACTTAGATAATTCATTCTTTAAAAGTATTTCACCGGGTGTACTTCCTAAACTTAATGTAGAAGAAGGATCAAAAGAAGGCGAAAACCCTAACCAAAAAGTTGAACAAACACCTGCAGATAACGATCAATTAATTTCAGGAAAAGCAGGACCTGTGTTAGAAAACAATGCACGTGCCGCAGGTGCTGTTAACGTTGACGATATGCGGATTGAAGTAGCAAGACGTTTCAATGATGCCATTGTAAACTCCAACGTTGACTTAATTACTATTGAGATGGAAATATGGGGAGATCCATACTATATTGCTGATAGCGGAATAGGTAATTACAACTCAGAAAACACAGAGTTTATTAACATTGATGCTGACGGCAGTATAGATTATCAATATGGTGAAGTTGACATTATTATTAATTTTAGAACACCAGTTGATTACAAAGAAAACGGCATGATGGGTTTTCCTGAAGAAACAATTGACGTCGATGCATTTAGTGGACTATACCAAGTCACCATAGTGAGGAACAATATTTCAGGCGGTGAATTTAAACAAACACTTGAATGCGTTAGAAGACCAAATCAATATACTAAGAAACCTGCCGCACAAAGTGGTGAAAAATCCACACAAGAAATTAAAGCGGATGCCGCTGGTAGGGTTCTGGGAGGAACATAATGGCACAGGATAAACGTACCGCCGGTAGTGAGGTAAAACTCAGTTACGGTCCATATATAGGAAGAATAATAGGACACCTTGATCCTAACTATATGGGTGCGGTTGAAGTGCAATTAATCAAGTTCAACACATCAAGTAACCAAGACTTAGAAGGTCAAACATTTAAAGTTAAATATGGTGGTCCTTTTGCAGGACAAACTCCTGCTACTGGCTTAACCAAGAACGAAGGTTACAAGTACACACAACAAGCATACGGCTTTTGGATGACACCGCCTGATATAGGCACAAGAGTAATTGTTGTGTTTATTGAAGGTCAAGCAAACTTAGGTTTTTGGATTGGTTGTGTACAAGACAACTACATTAACTTTTCAATGCCTGATCGAGTAGCAACAAGTCATTACAGTGGAGCACCAACTACAGATGGCAGTAATGACAGTATTGCAAACACAACAAAAGTAGTAGTTGGCGAAATAAACAAAAAGAATTTATCTGATAATCAAGGTAACGATCCTACAAAATTTAAAAAGCCTATTAACGAAGATTGGATGTCTATTCTACACAGTGCAGGATTAAGTTCTGATGGCACACGTGGATTAAGCAGTGCCAGTGCAAGACGTGAAGTACCGAGCATGGTATTTGGTATTTCAACTCCTGGACCGTATGACAAGCGTCCTGGATATCAAAAAGCCAAGTACGGCACCTCTGGTGCTTCAGCAGATATTCCATTCGGCCGCCTCGGCGGAACGCACTTTGTTATGGACGATGGAGATGACAAATTTTTACGTAAAGGTCCGGCAAGTAACACAGCAAAAGCATATGCAAGTGTAGGTAAAGAAGAAACAGACGGCTTACCTCAAATACCAGCAAATGAACTAATGCGTATTAGAACACGTACCGGTCATCAAATACTTTTTCACAATTCAGAAGATTTAATACGTATAGATCACGGTAGTGGTAATACATGGATTGAAATGACTGCTAATGGTAAGATTGATATCTATGCAAAAGACAGTATTAGTATGCACACTGAAAACGATCTAAACATTACTGCTGATAGAGACATTAACATTCATGCAGGACGCAAGACAAATATATTAAGTGAAGACGATATCCAGATCCAAACAAACCAAGATATGACAACGCTTGTTGAAGGTAGCACACAGTTAACTACTAAAAAAGATTATGATGTTAATACAGGAGGCCATAACTGGTTTACAGCAGGAGGTCCAACTGATATCTTAAGTGGAGGCAATCATACAGAAACCGCACCGAACATTCACATGAATGGGCCGCAGGCCGCTACCGCTGTCGCAGTAACTCCGTTAAGCACACACGTAGTACCGGGTTTTACCGCTACCGCGGTTGCTTCGCTACACAAACGCTTACCACAGCATGAGCCGTGGGGACACCATGAAAACGTTGACCCTATTACGTATAATTCAATATCACTTGATCGTGAGAATGATCTTTACATTAAGTCGTCTCCGGATATAGATACATTGCCAGATACATTTAAAAAGGATGGTGCGTAACAGCACATAAATATTGATATGAGTAGTTTAGAAAAAGACACAATTAAGACTGTAAAAGTTAAGGAAAATCTAAAGCAAAAACCCGTTGTTAAACAACAAACGTACAAAGGGTTAAGCACAGTAAATCCTGACAATATGTCGTATACACTGTACGACATTGGTCTAATTAAACAAGATCTACTAAACCACTTTCATATACGTCAAGGAGAAAAATTAGAAAACCCTGAATTTGGAACAATTATATGGGATGTCTTATTTGATCCGTTAACTGAAAATCTAAAAGAAGCAATAGCAGATAATGTAACAACAATTATAAACAGTGATCCAAGGATCAGTGCTACAAGAGTTATTGTTGACCAGTATGAGAGTGGTATTCAAATTGAGTGCGAATTACAATACCTACCATACAATATTTCAGAGCAAATGAAGTTACAGTTTGATCAAAGAAACGGCTTTTTAGATTAAAGAATTAAGTACTCTGTTAACGGAAACAAATAAATACTTATAACGAGGAAAGCAAATGTCAACAACAGATAGACAAAATAGACTGTTACTTGCTGAAGATTGGAAGCGGGTATACCAAACATTTAAAAACGCAGACTTTAAGTCGTACGACTTTGATAGTCTACGTCGGACAATGATCAACTATCTGCGTGAAAATTATCCAGAAGATTTTAACGATTACATTGAATCCTCAGAATACCTTGCACTAATAGATTTAATTGCATACTTAGGTCAAAACCTTGCTTTCCGTGTAGACTTAAATGCAAGAGAAAACTATTTAGAATTAGCAGAACGCCGTGAAAGCGTGTTACGTTTAGCAAGATTGCTTTCCTATAATCCTAAGCGTAACCAAGCGGCAAACGGCTTATTAAAATTTGAAAGTATTCAAACGTCAGAAGAAATAACAGACAGTAATGGTGTTAACCTTTCTAACCAAACAATTATTTGGAATGATCCAAGCAATCCTGATTGGAGTGAGCAGTTTAGAAAAGTATTAAATGCCGCTCTACCAGAAAATGCAATTATAGGAAGACCTGTTAAAAAATACACAATTAACGGAATTACTACTGAGCAATACAGATACAATGCAACTAACACAAATTTACCAGTTTATAGTTTTAATAAAAACGTTGGTGAAAAAAATATTGTGTTTGAAGTTACAAGTGCAGGTATCACAACAGACAAAATTTACGAAGAAGATCCGTTACCAGGAAATAGTTTAGCATTTTTGTATAGAGAAGATGGCAAAGGTGCTGGTAGTTCTAACACTGGATACTTTGTGCATTTTAGACAAGGTGTATTAGATAACGGAACATTTACTATTACTACTCCAACAACTAATCAAACAGTTGCTATTGATGCAACAAACATTAACAATTCAGATGTTTGGCTTTATAAATTAGATAGCAACGGAAACGAAGAAGACCTATGGACAAAGGTTGATGCTGTTGAAGGTAATAATGTTATCTATAACAGTTTAAACAAAAACCAAAGAGATATTTTTACAGTTCTAACAAGGATTGAGGATAGAATTAGTTTATTGTTTGCAGACGGTACGTTTGGTAACCTACCTAAAGGTAGATTTAGAGTTTATTACAGAAAATCTCTTGGTAGAAAATTTTCAGTAACTCCAGAAGAATTATCAAACATTACAATTTCTGTACCATACGAAAGTAGATCAGGAAGTAATGAAACTCTTAATATTGTTTGTTCTTTAAAGTACACAGTTGACAACGCAAGTGCAACAGAGTCAGATGCCAGCATTAAACAAAATGCTCCATCAACTTATTATACACAGAACAGAATGATTACAGGTGAAGACTATCAAGTTGCACCAAGATCAATCAGTCAAGAAATTATTAAGAGTAAAAGTATTAATAGAACATCAAGTGGTGTTAGTAGATACTTTGATTTAATTGATGCTACAGGAAAATATTCAAGCACAAACATTTACGGCAATGATGGTATAATTTACAAAGAAGTTCTTGATAAAAAAGTTAACTTTACATTTGTTACAAGAACAGATGTTGAAGGTAGAATTGAAAACGTAGTACAACCAATCTTGCGTGATATATTAGTTAGAAACTTTTATTACAGTGAGTTTCCAAAAACATCAGCAGTTGATTTAAATGCTACTTGGACACAGGTTGCAAAACAAACTAATAACTCCAGTGGTTATTTACAAGATACAAATAGCATTAAATTAAGCACAGGTACATTTACAGGAAGTACATTAAGATATTTAGAACCAGGAGCACTTGTTAAGTTTATTTCTCCAGCAGGAAAACATTTCATGACAAATGACTTTAACAAGTTAATGGATGGTCCTGCAGATCATCCTTATGCAACAACTGTTCTTTGGACTAAAGTTATTCAAGTAAATGACGATGGTACTGAAAACTTTGAAGACGGCCAAGGACCGATTATTTTCAATGATGTAGTTCCTACTGGAGCACTCCTATCTGAAATTAAACCTAAATTTGCTACAGCATTAACAACAGATGTAATTTCGCAAATGATTGATCAAATTTTTGCATATAAAACATTTGGAGTACGTTATAGTTTAACAGATAGAGAATGGAGAGTAATTTTAAATAATAACCTAAGTATTAGTAATGCATTTAATACAGGTAGATCAGGTGATACTTCAAATCAAAACTTAGACTCAAGTTGGTTATTATTATTTGAAACAGACGGAGAAAAATATACTATTACATATAGAGGAGTAAGGTATGTTTTTGAAAGTGATAAAGAAGTAAGATTCTATTATGACGAAACAGATCAAATTTATGACAGTAGAACAGGTAAAATTGTTACTGACAAAATTAATTTGCTATCAATTAATAAAAAGCCAGATGTAGTAGAGCCGTTTACGGTTGATTATCCTTGGCAAATTACTAAAGAATACAGAGACGAAGAAGGTTATGTTAACAGTAAAAAAGTAGAAGTAAGTTTCTTTGATAGTGATGCCGACGGCATTATTGATAATCCTGATTCATTTGAAAGATTTGTTGAACCAAGTAACAACTCATTAACTAAGTGGGTGTTTGCTAAAGAAGAAATTACAAACAATCAATCAACAAACTTTAACTATGTAGACGCACAATCTGAAAATATTGTAGTTTACGAAACTGAGTCAGCAACTGGTCCGTTATCTGTTTTTAATAATGGTACTATTTTTTACTTTGTTGATGCAGATATCTTTAAACAATATTCATCAACAACAGGAGTGTTATCGTTAGTTACAAACTATAAAGCATACAAAGGAAGAGATAAAATTAAATTCCAGTACGTTCACAGTGCAGACGAAAACAGCAGATTAGATCCAAGTAGTACAAATATTATTGATACGTATTTGTTAACATCAACGTATGACAAACAGTTTAGAGAATATCTAAGCGGCGTTCGTAATAGCAAACCTTTCCCACCAAGTTCAGACGAATTATTTCAAAACTTTGGTGCAGAAATTAATAAAATTAAATCAATCAGTGATGAAGTAGTATATCATCCTGTAAAATATAAAATTTTATTTGGTAATAAATCAGAAACTGATTTACAAGCAACCTTTAAAGTAGTTAAAAATCCAGAGCAAGTAACTAATGATAATGATATTAAATTGCGTATTATTACAGCAATTAATCAATTCTTTAGTTTAGAATATTGGGACTTTGGAGATAAATTTAGTTTCTCTGAGTTAGCAACTTATATAATGAATTCGTTAGCACCTGATATTAACACTATTGTATTAGTACCAAATCAGACTGAAAAAGTTTTTGGAAGTTTATATGAAATTACAACCGAAAGTGATGAGATCTTTATTTCAAGTGCTACCGTAGATGATGTAGAAATTATTGACAGTATTACAGCATCAAGACTAAAAGCAAATGGTAATATTGTAACAACAGCAACAACAGAAAATGCAGGTATTACGTCGAGTTCGAACACTGAAGGAAGTAGTTACTAATGGCATATGATAACGATCAGAACGAGTTTCCAATAAACCCAGACGGTGAAAACGAAAAAAGAACCAGTCTAAGTCACCTACCTCGTTACTTTAGAACTCCGGCAAATAAAAAGTTTTTATCAAGTACACTTGATCAGTTAGTTCAACCAGGTGTAGTTGAGAAACTTAATGCATACTATGGTAGAAAAAATGCAAAGGCATTTTCAGCAGATGACAACTATGTAGGTGATGTAACAAAGCAAAGAGAAGATTATCAATTAGAACCAGCAGTTGTTATTAAAGATGATGTTGATAATGTTACATTTTACAAAGACTATAACGATTTTATAAATCAGTTAAGATCTTTTGGAAACAATAATCCAGATCATAGTAAAATTAATACACAAGAATATTATGCATGGAATCCGCATATTGATTGGGATAAGTTTGTAAACTTTAGAGAATATTATTGGCTTCCAAGTGGACCACAAGTATTACCTATTTACGGACAATCAAAAGAAGTAGTTTCAACGTTTAAAGTATCATTGGAGGAGAATGATGACAATGTAGTCTATAAATTTACGCCAACTGGGTTAACACAAAATCCTACTTTAAAACTTTACAAAGGTCAGACTTACATATTTGAGATTGACACTCCTGGACATCCTATTGCGTTTGCAACTAACAGAGCCTTTACACCAGGACAAGCAATCATAACAGAAACTGTTGAAGGGGTGTTGGCACCTGGTAAGTATGAAGCAGAAATTTATGACGCAGACGGATACGACACTGGTGAATACATAGTAGAACCAGTTGAAGGTGGTATCACAGGATTTACAGAAGGCGACAACATTTCTACACTTTACACTGATGGTGTAGAATCAGCAACGGTGTTTGTTGAGAAGGGAACACTAAAATTTACAGTACCATTAGATGCACCTGACAGGTTATTCTACATTAGTAAAAACGATGTTAATACAAGTGGTACAATTTTAATGTATAACATTTTAGAAAATACTGCAATAAATGTAGAAGAAGAGATCTTACAAAAGAAAACATATACAACAAGAACTAACGTAGATTTGTCAAACGGTATGCTTGTTGAATTCCTTGGTGATGTAACGCCTGCAAAATACGGAGAAGGAACTTGGTATGTTGAAGGTGTTGGAGAAAGCATTCAACTTATTAACAAAACAGATTTAGAAATTACAGGCGAATATAGTGCTAACTTGTTTGTACCATTTGATAGTGAAAACTTTGACAAACTACCTTTTGGTCAAGCATTAAACTATCCTAAGGATAAAGATTATATTACAATTAATCGTGCTTCTATTGATGGAAACCCCTGGTCAAGACACAACCGATGGTTCCATAGACAAACTATTGAAGCAGTTGCAACAGCAAACGGAACACAACCTGATCTTGATCAAAATCAACGTGCTAAAAGACCTATTATTGAGTTTGATGGAGGTTTAAGACTTTTTAACTTTGGTTCTAAATTTAAACAAAACGTTGATCTAATTGATGATAAGACAAATGATGTATTTTCAATTATTGAAGGATCAATAGGTTATAATGTTGACGGAATTGATTTAATTGACGGTCAACGTGTACTGTTTACAGCAGATCCAGATATTCGTGTAAACGGTAGAATTTACAAAGTAACTTTTATTAATCATCTTGGAACAAGACAGATTGCATTAAAAGAAGAAACTGATACAGACCCGATTACCAATGAAACTGTTTTAATTAAAAACGGTGTTGAAAACCAAGGTAAGATTTATTGGTACAATGGTACTAAATGGGTAAAAGCACAAGACAAGTTAACAGCAAATCAAGCGCCAGTGTTTGATTTATACGATTCTACAGACGAATCATTTCAAACGTATAATAGCAATACGTTTGCTGGTACAAAGTTGTTTTCTTATAAACAAGGTACTGGTACAAACGACACTGAATTAGGTTTTCCTTTATCATATAGAAATATCGAAAATAGCGGAGACATTGTTTTTAACTTTGATCTGTTAAATGGCAAATTCACATATCAAGTAGGACAGCAGACTTTAACACAAACAACAGATGTTGCTACTTTAAGAAAGTATACAGATCTAAACACATACACAAGTGTAAGTGGTTGGAAAAAAGCAGTAACAGAGAGTAAACAAAAAGTTATTAGACAGTATGTTGTTGAAGGTCAAAAAAATAATTTTGCAGTTGATGTTTTCAATAGAAGTGGAGATCTTAATCAATTAGATGTAAAAGTTTTTGTTAATAATGAAAGACGAACTGATTGGGAAATTAATAGAGAAAACGGAATTGCATATGTAACTTTTACAAGTAATTTAGCAAGGAATGATAATGTTATCTTACACTGCACAAGTGAAGCAGATAAAAATGACAACGGTCATTATGAGTTTCCTATTAACTTAGGTAACAATCCTCTAAATGAAAATATTCAAAATTTTACATACGGCGAAGTAGCAGATCATGTAACAACGATTATTGAAAACGTAGACGGATTTGTTGGAAAGTATCCTGGAAGTAGTAATTTACGTAACTTAGGTCAATTGGCTGAGTACGGTACAAAATTTGTACAGCATTCAGGACCGGCGTCACTTGCATCTTATCACATTACAAATAAAAATTATAACGTAGTAAAAGCGTTACGTTTTGCAAGAAAAGAATATGCTAAATTTAAAAGATCATTTATAAGCATTGCAAATGAAATTGGTGTTGACGGAACACCAAGATATGTAGTTGATGAAGTAATTAAAAAATGGCAGTCAGAAAAATCTAAACAAACAGCATTTTACTGGACTGACATGATTGGTAACGGTGCAAATAATAAACGTTCATTTAGTGTTACAGACCCAGGTAATAAATTTTATAGTTTAACAACTCCGTTTAATTTAAAAACTGTAACTGCTAAAGCAGTTTATGTTTACTTAAATGATTCGCAGTTATTACACAATAGAGATTATATTTTTACTGACGCTGGGTTTATACAGATTACAGATAAAGTAACTTTAGCAGTTGATGATGTTGTAGACATTTATGAGTATGATTCAACTGATGCTTCTTATATTCCACCAACACCAACTAAGTTTGGTTTGTGGCCATTACATATTCCAACAATGTATGTAGACAACACATACCAAACACCTCAAACAGTAATTAAAGGTCATGATGGAAGTATTGTAAAAGCATACGGCGATTATAGAGATGAGTTAATTCTTGAATTAGAAAAAAGAATTTATAATAATATTAAAATTGAATACGATAAAGACATCTTTGATGTTGATTCGTTCTTAGGCCATGCATCCAGAGATACTGGATTCACAAGAGAAGATTTAGACGATGTAATTATAACAGACTTTGTTGAATGGTTAGCAGTTGCAGGCGATCCTGATTATACTGATAAAAGTTTTTATGATAGAACAAATTCGTTTACTTGGAACTACAGTTATATGACAGATCCAGATGGCAATCCGTTGCCAGGTTTCTGGAGAGGAGTTTATAATCATTATTTAGGAACTGATTCTCCGCATACAACGCCTTGGAAAATTTTAGGATATATTGATCAACCTGATTGGTGGGAAACAGTTTACGGTCCAGCACCGTATACAAGAGAAAACTTAATTCTATGGGAAGATCTACAAGAAGGAAGAGTTAGAGAACCTAATAAGCCTATTAGATATCGTCCTAACTATGCAAGAAAGAATTTATTAAAACTTATTCCTGTAAACACACAAGGGGTATTATTAAGTCCATATGAATCTGGATATGCCCAAGGCTTAATTCTTCCTGAAACAAATAGGGAATTTGTATTTGGTGACGAAGCACCAGTTGAAACAGCATGGCGTAGAGGAAGTGAATTTGCGTTTGCATTTATTACTGCTTGGTTAATTCACCAACCTTCTAAAGTAATGGGATTAGGATTTGATCGTTCTCGTATTGTAAGAAACACAGCAGGCGATCTTGTTTATACAGCAACTAATAAACGTATTAAGTTAAGCGATTTAGTTTTTCCAAACACATCTTCAAGCACAGTTAGAACTTCTACTGCTGGTTTAGTAAATTATATTTTTAACTATATTAATGCTGATGTTACAAAACTAAATGAAGATTATAGTAATGATATTGCAAACATAAAAACACAGTTAGGATTTAAAGTAGGTGGATTTAGTACTAAGGATAAATTTAGATTAGTATTAGATTCTCGAACACCTAATAATAAAGGTAATGTTTTTATACCAGAAGAAAATTATAAGTTATTTTTAAACACATCATCTCCAGTAGATACAGTTTCGTATAGTGGTGTTATTATTGAAAAACGTCCGGGAGGTTTTGTTGTTAGAGGTTATGATAAGTCTAAGCCATATTTTGATTATTTCAAATATATTGAACGTGCAAAAGATCCAGTAGTTAATGTTGGCGGCGTAAGTGAATCTTTCCTTGAATGGGAATCTGGACAACGTTATCAGAAAGATCAAATTGTAAGATTTGGTAATGACTTTTTCAGAGTAAAAGTATCAGGAACATTTGATACCTTTGTTCAAGATAATTTTGCTAAACTTGCAGACCTTCCAATTGAAGGAGGCGTAGATGCAATTTTAAGAAGAAATTTTGAAACAGAAAGATCTAAATTAAATTATGGTACACTGTTTAGAACAGCACAACAAGTAACTGACTTTTTACTTGGTTACGGAAAGTATTTAGAATATAAAGGTTTTGTTTTTGATAAGTTTAATAAAACTATTGAAACTGTAGAAAACTGGGAATTAAGTGCAAGAGAATTTTTATTCTGGACTACACAAAACTGGAGCGACGGTGCATTGCTTACTTTATCTCCAAGTGCTATTAATTTACAATTCTATAGAGATTATGCTGTTGTAGACAATATCTTTGATAACTTCTATGACTATACACTATTAAAAGCAGACGGTAAAAAATTACAAGAAGACTTTGCTAATACAATTAGAAGTAGTCAAAACGAATTTGGATTAACTCTTAAAAATACAGCAGACGGTATTTACTTTGTTAAATTACCTCTTGTGCAAAAAGAACACGTTTGTTTACTTGACAACTCAACTGTTTTCAATGATACAATTTATAATCCAGGACCTGGATACAGACAACAGCGTGTTAGAGTTTTAGGATACAGAAGTGTTGATTGGGATGGCGGAGTAAACATTCCTGGCTTTACACTTGATACTGTAAGTGTTGTTGACTGGAAAGAAAATACAGATTACAAAATTGCAGATGTTGTTTACTATAAAACACGTTATTATAGTGCAAAATATAAAATACCAGGATCAACTGAGTTTAACGATAATGACTGGTATTTGCTATCAGAAAAACCACAGAACGAATTAATTCCTAACTTTGATTACAAAGCAAATCAATTTGCAGATTTTTATGATTTAGATACTGATAATTTTGATAGTGAACAGCAAAGACTTGCACAACACTTAATTGGTTATCAAAAGCGTACTTACTTAGAAAATATTATTAATGATGATGTGTCACAGTACAAATTCTATCAAGGATTTATTCAAGATAAAGGAACAACTAATTCATTAAGTAAATTATTTGATGCACTGTCAAACACAGAAAATTCAAGTTTAGAGTTTTTTGAAGATTGGGCATTTAAAGTAGGACAGTATGGCGCAAGTGATTCGTTTGATGAAGTTGAATTTGAGATTGATGAATCTAAATTTAGATTATCTCCTCAACCATTCCAACTTGTACAAACTATTGATCCTCTTGCAACTGATTTAGTTTATAGATACAGTCCGGTTGATGTATATAGTAAACCACCTAAGTATGATCATAAACCGTTCCCAACAAAATATATTGAGGAAGATGAGTCTTATATTAAGACAGCAGGATATGTTGCTGAAGATGATATTAACTTTAAAGTTACAAACTATGATGATATTTTAGATTTAGATCTTCAGCAAGTTGAAATAGGTCAATATATTTGGGTTGCTAAAAGAGAACAAACTTGGGACGTTTTACGTCAAACTGAAACTGATATGAAAGTATCAAGTATTATTAATAGTGATAGTTCTAAGTCAATAGAAATTAAAACACGAAAAGCACCAACTGTTGCAAAAGGTGATATTATTGGTGTATTAGGTGTAGGACCAAAACAAAATAGATTCTATAAAGTTTTAAGAGTAAGTTTAGATATAATCTATGCACAAACTACAGGTGAAGTTGAAGACGCTCCAGAAGCGGATGGATTTATCTTAAAACTTATAAGTTCAAGAGTTGCAACTTTAAATGATGTTAACGAAAAAATTACACGAGACAATTATTCAACACAAGAACGTGTTTGGGTTGATCATGATGAAAATGCCAGATGGACAGTTATTGAAAACTCAAATACATATGATTTAACACAGCAAGTTTATAATGTTACTACACCAGGACTATTAGATACAGATGTAAGAATATTTGGAACAAGTATATCTTCAAATACTAATAATACTATTGTTCCAGTTGGTTCACCTGCTCCGTTAACAGCGGTAGACAGTTCTAATAATCCTATTCAAGGTAGAGTTGATATTCACTTTAGAGCAAGTGAAGGATTAAATCTTGTTTTATCACAATCATTAGATGCACCTGTAGGATACTTTGACGGAATACAAAGTTTTGGACGCTCAACTGCTATTAGCAGTGACGGAAGATGGATCTTTGTAGGTATCCCATATGCTTCGAATGTAAAAACAAAATTTAAAGGTCAATTTGGTCCAGCGGCTTCTTATGCAAAAGGCGATATTGTAAAATATACAAATCAATACTGGAGTGCAAAAAATATTATTGAACCAACAGATCCAAGTTTGGATTTTCCAAGTTTCAATTCTCACTTAAGACACTTAATTGGTACATACAATCAAACCACAGGAACATATGATAATGTTTATTATATGTTACGAGGAAACTTCTTATTCCAAGAAGAAAGCACAGATCACATTCTTATAAGAGCACCAAGACTTGCATATGTAGCAACTACTCCTGGTGATACTTTAGAATTATTCTGGAACGATATTAATGCAAGATATCCAAGTGCACCAGGCATTCAACCTTTTAATGGTAACCCAACATTGAGTAAACAATTCTTTGATGGTAACCATACTATTGTAGATAAGATTGACGATATCCTTTTAGTTGATAATACACAGGCAATACCAAGTGTAGGTGAAACAATTTCCAGTGCAACAGCAATAGGTATTGTTGCATTTGTCTTTACAACTGGTGACAACAGAACTTTAATTTATATTAGAGATGCAAACGGTGACTTTGAATCAGAAGGTACACTATTTGTTGGAGATATCTCAGTTGGTGCATTTGAAAGAGCAGTTGAACAAGATGACGATAATCTTGGCGGCTGGTGGAAAATTAACGTAGGATCGACATTCCAGTCGATAGCAACTATTGAAACTCAACCGTATCTTGTAATTACAGATATTATTCAAGACGGTATTCAGAGAACTCCGAATTATTATCAAAACGTATTAAGAACAGTTGATAATCCAGCAGAAGTTTCTATTACGTCATATATTGAAAGTTTAACATACACTGGAGACTCCGGAGATGAGTTATCAGATAAATGGGTCTTTAGAGCACCAAGTAATTTAAACAATGAATTAGTTATTGGCAATACTTTTAACTTTTTCTTTAATGAATATAGAAATGCTGATAACTTATTACAAGATCCATCAGTAATAGGTAGTAATATTACACACGACTATCTAAACAACACAGAACACACTATTAATGATTTGTGGGAAGGATGGATTGATGTTAACTTAACAAACTTTGATGATAGAGGCTCACCAACTCCTGGAGATCCAGACTATAATCCTAATTACGGTAATCCGTTTATTCCTATTGTTGGTGACACAGTACAAGATAACGATACACTTGCAACAGCAGAAGTAGTTGCTATTGAGAAAACATTTAATGATTTAAGAGTCTGGGTTAAAGCAGTCACCGGAACTTGGAAATTAGGAAACGTAAACCAGAACATTTCAAGTATGAGTATTGTTGGAGGATCACAAGGCGTAGGTGTAATAAGACTTGTAGGTACAACTCAAGATACTCATTTAAGAACTTCAACAGCAGGTTGGATAGTAGTTGTAGATAGAGGTGAAAATATTCCTCGTGGTACAACACGTACATTACAAGGCTTTGAATATTGGATTTATAAATCACAGTTATTAGATGGTATTGCAAGAGCCGCTAATCCACCATCTAAAACAAATAATGATTGGCAAAGAGTTTATAATATTCCTGCAGATGAAAATGGAGTAGCAAGTACATTACAAAGACAAGGTGCTTTTGCAATCTACGAAAGAAATGCAAGTAATTTTTATAATTTAATTGGAACTTATGTAACACCAGATAGTGAGTCAGAAAGATATTTAGGTAGTGATATTAGAATAGTAACACACACTAACGGAGCATATTCTGCTTATGTTTTAAGTAAAGGTAACGGAACATTTGATCAACCAGGTAGAATTAATATTTTCAACTATGATGTAAACGGTGGTTGGAAACTTGGTGCTGATGCTAACTATAGAGGCGACTTTGTAACTACAGTTCCTTACTTCGAAGGCGAATACGTAAGATATGATAATGCAGTTTATCAAGCATTAACAAATTTAGTTCCAGGTAATTTTAATTCAAATAACTGGCAGGAAGTTACTACAGGTATAGAACTAAATGGCTTCTTACCAAATGACACAGGATTTATTATCGGTACAGACAGTGCTATCGATAGTGATAATTTATATGAGTTTGGAACTCAATTTGATGTAAGTCTTACTGGTAGCATTTTAGCAACTATTGTAAAATATGGTGATGCTATTGATAGTTCTATTGCAACAAGAAAGTTAGTTATCTATAGAAAATCACTGTTAGGACATTATGTATTTGATCAAATGATTGATGCACCATATGCTAATATAAATTATGGTGATTCGATTGCAGTATCAACTGATGGATTGTTTATTGCAGTTGGTGCTCCTAATTATACAGATACATCTTCTAATCAAGGTACAGTGTTTATATACGAACAAGTTAATGGTAGATTTGAACAAGTTCAACACTTAGTAGGTCCAAGTGGTTTGCCAAATGAAAAATTTGGTACAGTAGTTAGATACGACAACGATAGAATTGTTGTACATTCAGCAGGCGGCGACTTGTTTAGTAGCACAGAGTTTGACTCTGGTACAACAGTATTTGATAACGGTACAACACACTTTAGTTCAACATTAATTGACACAGGTGAAGTTTTTGTATTTGAATTATTAGGTAACAGATATGTGTATAGTGATAAATTAGAATTTACTGATAGAAGTACTTTATACTTTGGTCGAACACTATTAATTAAAAATAATCATATCTATGTTTCACTTCCACAGTACAGACAATCAGGAAAACAAGTTGTTGGAACTGTATTAGATTACAGAGTCAGACCTAATACAAAATTATGGGAAAGAAAAAGAAATCAACGTCCACTTGTTGATGTTGAAAAAATTAAAGGTATTTCGATATACAACAGAAAAACAAAAACTGTTGAAGAATATTTAGATTATATTGATCCAGTGCAAGGAAAAATTGCAGGTCAAGCAGAAGTTGAAATATCATTTAAAACTACATTTGATCCTGCAACATACAATAATGCATCTATTAACACTGTAAGCAAAGACGTAACAATGTTTACTGCGAATGAAATGGTTGGTAAATTATGGTGGGATACTGATGCTGTAAGATTTATTAATCCATATAGTAACACAGGAAATATATTCAATGTTAGCAACTCAATGAATACAATTTTCCCAGGTACAGAAGTTGAAGTATACGAATGGGTTGAATCTACATTAACACCTCAACAGTGGGACGAACGTTCTGAATCTGAAGCAGGACTTGCTCAAGGTATTAGCGGTAAAACTAAACACGGTATGAATGCATATTCTACAAAGCGTGTTTATGATGAACCAGCACAAAAATTTACAAACTATTATTATTTCTGGGTTAGAAATAAAAAGACTGTTCCAAATGTTCCTGGCAGAACAATTAGTGGTGCCGATGTACAAGAATTAATTAGAGATCCTTCAGGTCAAGGATATAAATTTATTTCATTGCTTAATAATAATGAATGGACAGCACATAATTTAGAAAGCACAATTAGAGGATTAGATACTATACTAAAATTTGCTTACTGGACTATTGATAAAACAGATAATAATATCCATAATCAATATAGAATTATTACAGACGGTTTAGAAACAAGTGTTCCTAAATCAGATCTTGAACGTAAATGGTATGATAGTTTGATTGGATATGATGAACAAGGTAGAGAAGTTCCAGATAGATTCTTAGGCGAAAAAGAACGTTATGGTATTTTAAATAACCCAAGACAAACTATGTTTGTTAATAGAATTGAAGCATTAAAGCAGTTAGTAGAACGAGTTAATAGTGTTCTTATTAAAAATGTTTTAATTGACGACTTTGATTTATCTGATTTAGAAAAGAATGACCCAATACCAACGTTATCGTCAAGAAGATATGACGTACAAATTGATACTAATGACGAATTAGATTTTGTTGCTGTAGGTAAAGTTCAACGAGCAACTTTAAATACAACAATTCAAGACGGTAAACTTCTTAGAGTTGATATTGTAAATCCTGGAAGAGGTTATAAAACTGTTCCAACAATAACGTTTGTAACATCAACAGGTGAAGGAGCCGAAGTTCAATTAGAAATTAATAATGTTGGCTCAGTAACAAATGCTAAAGTTATTAGTAGTGGAAGAAATTATCAAGACAACGATTCAATTGTTGTTAGAAACTTCACTGTTTTAACAACAACAGATAACAGTTATGCTAACAAATGGTCATTATATGAATATGTTGGCGGATTAATTCCTTGGAATAGAATTGCAAGTCAACGTTTCGACGTAGCACCTTATTGGTCATATGCTGATTGGTATAAAACAGGATATAATAGTTTAACAAAATCAGATTATGTAATTGATGAAACATATGAATTAGACTCATTAGGTGATTCTTATGGTGATATTGTTAAAATTAATTCAGTAGGATCAGGCGGTTGGTTACTATTACGTAAAATTGACAATCAAGTTAATGTAGATTATACTATAAATTATGAAACAATTGGTAGACAAAATGCTACAATACAACTTTCATCTTCTATATATGATTATGCTGACGAATTAGTTGGTTATGATAGTTTTGGATATGACGACAGTGCATTTGATTTACAACCTATCGACGAATTAAGAATTGTTCTATCAGCATTAAGAGATAAGATCTTTGTTGATAATCTTGCAATTCATTATAATGAATTATTCTTTGCACAGATGCGTTATATTCTATCTGAGCAAAAATTTGTAGACTGGATGTTTAAAACAAGTTTTGTAAAAGCAAAACACAATATTGGTAAACTTAGAAAAGATATTACATTTAATAATGATTTCTTAGAAAGTTATGAAGATTATGTTAGAGAAGTAAAACCTTACAAGACTAAAATTAGAGAATATCTATCAACTTACGAAGGTGAAGAAAATTCTCAAACTATGGTGACTGATTTTGATCTACCTCCAGCATATAATACTCAACAAGGAAAAATTACTCCACAAAGTGCTATTGTTTATAATGATGAGATAAGAGTATCAAGTGATTTAATTAATTCATATCCTTATAAACATTGGGCAGATAATGCAAGTTTCCAAATTAAAGAAATTACAATTTTTGATGCAGGAAGCGGTTATGAAAATGCTCCAGGTGTTGAATTTGTCGGCGGCGGTGGATCAGGCGCAACAGCAGTAGCATATGTTGGCGGCGGAAAAATTACTGAAATTAAAATTACAAATCCAGGAACAGGATATGTAAGTGCTCCTACAGTTGTATTGAACGGCAACGTTGCAGATGGTGGCAAAATTGCAAGAGTAAATGCTGTAATAGGAAACACAAATTTAAGAACTACTCACTTAAGAGTGAAGTTTGATAGAGTAACAGGAACATTCTTTATAACAACTCTTGAAGAAACAGAAACTTTTGTTGGCTCGGGTAGCAGATATACATACAAACTTAAATGGCCAATTGATTTAAGACAAGACAAAATGACTGTCAAAATTGGTGATGAAGAAGTATTACCAAGTAGATTTAAAGTTGAAAATGTTGACGACTCAATTGGTAGAACACACGAACGTAAAATTGGTGTTATAACTTTTGATACTCCACCTGCTAATAATAAAACTATTACTATTGATTATCGTAAAGATATCTCTTTACTAACTGCACAGGATAGAATTAATTTATTCTACGATCCAACAACAGGAATGATTGCTAATGATTTAGGTCAATTACTTGATGGTATTGATTATGGTGGTGTACAAGTTAAGAGTTTTGAATTCGGCGGAGGCTCTGGTTGGAGTGCAGACGGTTGGTTTACTTCTGCGTATGATACTTATGATAACACATTCGAAGATGAAATCTTCCGTATTTCAGACGATAGTACAAAAGTATATGATTTTGCAAAAGTATTAGAAACTGGTGTAGTTTACAATGTTTACAAAAATGGTGTAAGAATTGATGATCCTAACTTTAGCACAACACCTACAAATCCAGATGCATTAATTGAAAGCATTACAGGTGCCGGCCAAACAGGATTTATTTTAACTGACGATGGCACAGAAGTTGCATCAACAGTTATTAAGTTTGACGAAGAAATTGTTCCAACACAAAGTGGTGATGTAATTATTATTCGTAAAAATACATCAGATGGTTCGTTTATTCCAGATCCAAGAGCATATGACACTATTGTAACTGGCGGCGACTTAGCGTATTCAACTGCAACAGGTATTAATCCAGAAGATATTAATATTGATGGTGACGGGTTTGTTACACAAACAACTTCTAAAGGTCCTGAAGAATTAATCCCAGGACAGTTGTTAGACACACTTGATATTAAAGTGTATGATAGAGTTGGCGAAGGCGGAAGTATTATTGAAAGCGTTTCTTATGTTACAGATGGAGTTCAACAAACATTTAAGTTTAACGGAATACCGCAAGGCAAAGATGCAATCTTTGTAAAACTTAATAATATAATTGTTCATAATTATACTGTAAATTATAAAGATAAAGAAATAACTTTTAATTCTATTCCGGCAAGTAATACAAAATTGAATATTGTTACAATGAGCGGTAACGGTGAAGCAATTCTTGATATGGATACATTTACAGGTGACGGTTCAACTATTCAATTTGTAACAGCAGTTGATTGGAGAGATGAACTAAACAGTATTGTAACAGTTAACGGTGAAAAAGTTGATTACATTTTAGAAACAACAGATAGTTCATATGATACTGCAAATAAAGTAGTAATTAGTTTTGGTGCGGCACCGGCAAGTGATGCAGTTATTAACTTTGCAATTTACGCAAGTACGGCTCAAACATTTAGTGAAATTATTACCGACAACTTAGTAGCAGACGGAAGTAGTGTGTCTTATGATTTAAGTATAACTCCATTTAGTAGTTTACCTGCAAGTCATAATTTAATTGTAAGAGTTGGTGATAATATTCTTAATGCCGGATACAATGAAAAATTTGTAGTTGATAGTAGAATTGAATATCAATTACGTAACTGGCAACAGCCAGGCGGTACGTTAGGTGCTGATGATATAATTGTTTTATTAAATGGTAGACTATTAACTTATACTTCGGATTATATTTTCCGTCCAGCAAACTCAAGTGTTGAAATTTTTGAAAACGTTGCTCAACAAGGCGATATATTAGAAGTGTTTGTTACTACAGATGGTGAATACACAATAAGTGGAAATATTTTAACATTAAATACTGCTCCTGCAGAAGATGTTCCTATTAAAGTAACACACTTCAGCAAACACGATGTACAACAGATTGATCGTAAGAATTTTGATATTGTTACACGTACAACTTTATCGTTTGAAAGTGTAGGAGAAATAGAATACAATCATTTACGTGCTGGATTAATTAAACTGCAAAGAGAAACTATTGATGCTGAATACGTTTGGATTATTTTAAATGGCAAATTACAAACTCCAAGTATTGATTACAAAGTTACTAATGATAGACTGTTTGTGCGTATGGCTCAACCATTAAATGAAAACGATGTAGTTGAAATTATTCAATTTGCAGAAGACGGTCCGACAGTTGCTAAGTTTGGATTTAGACAATTTAAAGATATGTTAAATAGAACAGTTTATAAGCGTTTAGGCGACAGCAACAAATATAGATTAGCACAAGATTTAAAACCGTTTGATAAAGAAATCTTAGTAGAAGATGCTTCAAATATGTTTGTTCCAGATAAGTTTACAAACACACCTGGAGTACTGTTTGTTAACGGAGAACGTATTGAATATATGGTTATAGATGGTAATAGTTTACAGCAACTTCGTAGAGGTACAATGGGTACTGGAGTAAAAGATATTCATAATATCGGAGATCAGTTATTTGATCAAGGATTCCAGCAAACTGTTCCTTATCAAGACCAAACATTAGTTAACACTTATAACGGTGACGGTGTTACAAACACATTTAACTTAGACTGGGAGCCTAACAGTGTTAATGAATTTGAAGTATTTGTAGGTGGAAAACGCTTGAGAAAAACTGCTATTCAGGTGTTTGATCCAACTGTAAACCAAGATTCACCAGAAGGTGATGTAACTGCACCAGCAGAATTCAGTATCAGTTCGCCTAATTTACTAACTATTGCAACACCTCCAGCAGACGGTGTACGCATTACAGTAATTAGAAAAATTGGTAAAATTTGGAATGAACCAGGAAAAACATTAGGTAAGACAGAAAATGCAATAGCACAGTTCTTAAGAGCAGAAGAGGTTGACTTACCTAAATAAATACAATGTAGGATAACAAAATGACAGACAACTTATTAGACAAAAACGGAGTATTAGTGCAAGGGCATATTAAGATATTTGACCCTGAAACTAAAGAAATTTTAATAGATAAGCGAAATGCTATTCATTATGAAAATATGAGTATAGCATTGGCTGAGTCTTTGGCTAACGCTGGCCAAGGATTTGTATACGAAATGGCGTTTGGAAATGGTGGTACAAGTGTTGATCCTACAGGCATTATTACATATCTTACTCCAAACTCAACTGGTACAAATGCAAGTTTATACAATCAAACTTATAAAAAGATTGTAGACGATCAGTCTGTTAATAACGTAGATCCTAACAGAAATAAAATTGAAACAAGACACGTTACTGGAACAAATTACACAGATATTATTGTACAGTGTTTGCTTGATTACGGTGAGCCAAATGGCCAAGAAGCAAACGATACTGCTACAGATACAGAAGGTGCATATGTTTTTGACGAATTAGGTCTTGTAAGTTACTCACCAACAGGAACAGGAAGATTGCTTACACACGTTATTTTCCATCCAGTTCAAAAGAGTTTAAATAGATTAATTCAAATTGACTACACAGTCAGAGTACAATCACTAACTGGTTTTAACGAGGGGTAATTAAATGGCATATACAATTAATTACACTGACATTACAAATAAAGGCAGTATTGTAATTGAAGACAATACCGTTGATACAACAACGTCTTTAAGTATTCCAGGTAGATTTACAACAGACTACGGTTCGCTTATTGGTCAAAACTTTTTACAACTATTAGAAAATTTTGCAAATAATAATGCACCTTCAAGACCTATCGAAGGACAATTATGGTATGACACAAGTATTGGTGTTAATCTACTTAAACTTTATGACGGTACTAACTGGATTGAAGCAGGAGGATTAAAAAGAGGTGAGTCTGCACCCGATGTTGCTAACTCAGTAGCAGGCGACCTTTGGGCAGATACAGACAATCAACAACTTTATTTGTTTACTGGTTCGGGTTGGATCTTAGTAGGTCCAGAATTTAGTGATGGTTTAGCCGCAGGTGTTAGACCTACAACACTAACAGGAACCGACAACATAAACTATACAGCATTACAAGTTGAAATTGGTGGTAAAGTATTAGCAATTTATGCCACAAGTGGATTTACACCTAAGGCAACAATTACAGGATTTACAACAATCAAACCTGGTTTCAATATGAGTACTGCTAATATTACTGGCGCCGGCGTTCCTAAGTATTACGGAGTTTCAGAAAAAGCAGAGAACTTAATTATTCCTGGTGAAGTAGAACCAGTTCCAGCGGCAAACTTTTTAAGAGGCGACAAAGCATCAGTATCAAATCAACAATTAACAATTAGAAATAATTCTGGTATATCAATTGGTAGTGATGCAGTTGTTCAAATTGGTATTGAAGGTCAGAATGCAATTATTTCAAATAATACTTCTGGTGCAAATATTGATTTAAGAATTAACAATGCAGGTAATTTACAACCTGTATTAAGAATTGATTCAACACAAAAAGTTGGTATTAACAATTTATCACCGCAAGAGTCATTAGATGTAACAGGTAATGCAATTATTTCAAATAACTTAGTTATTAATGGAATTACAGAAGCAGTTAATACAGGTACAGGATCTATTGTAACAACAGGTGGTATTGGTGTTGCTAAGAGTGCAAGAATCGGAAACCAATTAGAAGTTAACGGTGTTACTACTGTTGGCGGAAATATTTTACCAGATCAAACTAATACTATTAATATTGGTTCTACAGATTATAAATTTGCAGAAATTAACGCTAATACATTTAGAGGAAACTTAGTAGGTAACATTACTGGTACAGTTACAGGACGTTCAGGTAGTACTGATAAACTTGCAAGTAGAACAACATTTAGAGTTACTGGAGATGTAACAGCACCTGATGTAATTTATGATGGTCAATATACTGCTCCAGGCGAAACTACTCTTGTTAAAGAATTTGATATTAGTGTAAACAGTACATTTATTACAAATAAACAATCAGTACCGAGTTCAAGATTTGATGACGAAATTTTAGTTAACAGAGTTAATGATGAAAATGGTAGTGGAACAGGTATTAAAAAGATTTCAAGAAACAATCTATTTGCGGCAATTCCAACTAACCCTATAGGTATTATTACACCATATGCTGGTGCGTTTAATGTTGATTCAGAACAAACACTTGAATTAGCAGGTTGGTTACCATGTGATGGTAGAGAAGTGTTTATTGTTGACCATTCAGATTTATATGATATAATCGGAACAAGATACAAAGCAAATCCAACTATTGGTAAATTTGCACTACCAGACTTACGTGGTAGATTTGCACTTGGTCAAGATAATATGGGTACATCAAAAGGATCAGCAAATAGAGTTGTAAACGAAAACGCAGACGTACTTGGCGGTACTGCTGGTGTTGAGAAAAAACCAATTGAAGTTGAAAACTTACCAGAACACGAACACGATTTAAGAGGACCAAGCGGTACACAATATTATGTGTCACGTGATGTTCAAGGAGCACCAGTTGATGATGATGCTACAGTAGGTGATGCACCAACTGGAACAAATGCAGGACAGAAGTTTCCTTTCTCAGGTGGTGTTTTAAGTAATAATCAAGTAGGTCAAGACTTTGATGTAATGAACCCATACTTGGCTGTTAATTACATAATTTACGCGGGGGCAAACTAATGGCATATCAGATTAATAAAACTAACGGAGATTTGTTAGTAGAATTAGTTGACGGACAACTTAATACACAAACAACTGACATTTCACTGATTGGTAGAAATTATTCTGGCTTTGGTGAAAGCATCAACGAAAACTTCGTTAAGATGTTGGAAAACTTTACCAACACACAGGCACCTGCAAATCCTTTAACTGGACAACTATGGTATGACAGTGGAGAAGCAAGATTAAAAATTTGGAATGGCACTACATTTAAAAGTGCTGGCGGTCCTATTGTAAGTCCAACACAGCCTCAATTAGTTGCAGGCGATCTTTGGATTGATAATCAAAATAACAAATTATATTTTTATGATGGAACTGACTTAGTACTTGTTGGTCCAGATTATGCATCATCAGAAGGAATATCAGGATTTTCAACTGAAACAGTTCTTGATACAACACAAACTAATAGAACACTTGTTAATTTAAATGTTGGCGGTGAAACTGAAGCAGTTATATCTAATATTAGATTTACTCCAGATCCAAGTAATCCTGTAACTGGTATTACTGGCGCTGTAGAAAAAGGTATCAATGTTATTGATGATGATTTTAAATTCCACGGAACAGCAACATCAGCAGATACAATTATTAACGCACAAGGCATTAAGAAAAATGCGTCACAGTTTTTACCTACAGATGCTAATGGTGTAACCAACGGCACACTTACTACAATCAACAATGGTGGTATTACCGTAGGTCCAGAAGATAACTTTGTTATTAAGATTAATGCAAACCATACAGAACTTGATAACCAAGTACGTGATAGAAACTTAGAATTTAAAGTAAGAAAAGCCACAGGTGCAACATCAGCAATTAAAATTAAAACATCAACATCACATCTTGGTATTTTTGAATCAGATCCACAGTATACATTAGATGTAGGTGGAGATGTAAGAGTACAAGGTAATATGACTATTGCTGGTACTACTTTCCAAACAGATGTTGAAGAAGTAAAAATTGCAGATAAAAATATGCAACTTGGTTTTGCAGATCCTGCTCAACCAGATGCTGACATTAATGGCGGCGGATTAACACTTGTTTCCAGCGATGGTGATAAAACTTTTAATTGGTTACAAGCAACTAACGCTTGGACATCCAATGTTTGGTACGACACTACACAAGGTTATAAACTAAACGGCAACACAGTATTAAATGGAACAGCATTAAGTTATATTACAAGTGCTCCTGATATGCAAACACTTGGTGTATTAACAAGTCTTAATGTTGATAACGTAAACATTGATGCACAAAAAGTTTCATCAACTGTTGGTAACTTGCAACTTGAAAGTACATCAGGAGTTATTGAAGTACAAAGTTCAAATAGAATTACAGGCGTAGGCGCACCAGTTAACCTTTCAGATGCGACAAACAAAGAATATGTTGATAACGCTATTGATGCAGAAGGTGTTGCAATGGCACTTAATATCACCGGAATGGGATATGATCCAGTTCAAAATGGTGGAGCGGCCTTTGCTACTAAAATTACAACATTATTAGAAGAAATTATTCCAGCGGCAAACAAAGCCAATGGTACTATTGCAAAGATTCATGCTACTGATCAAACAGGTGCAAGTGCAACTTTTGCCGCGGCAGATTTAAATGCGGCTCTTAGTGAAAGCACAGTTGCAGTAGATAAAACTGTAACAGTTGCAACAAGAACAATTACAGGTGTAACAACAGGTACAACAACTATTTTACAATTAGATGCTGTACACGGTTATGATGCAGGAAGAAGTGTTATTATTGCTGGCGCAACATATGGCACAGGAACACCATGGGCCAACCTAAATGGAACATGGAATATTGACAGAATTGTAAGTTCTACAGAAATTGAAGTATCAGCAAATACACTTGCTGATGCAGGTGTAGTTTACGATGCAAACAGTGGTACTACTCAGAGGGTAACAGAGACAGGGCAAGAGAACGAAGATGTGTTAAAAGACGTAGAATTTACAGATGTAACAGGTTCAGTAACACTTACAGTTAACAGATATGTCCTTACTTGTACTGTAGCGGGTAATGCGTGGACTTATACGAGTGGAGCAACTTCTGCCGTATAGCATAAATACATACAATAAAGGGGTTATTAACTATGGCATACATTATTAACAAAACCGACGGTACGCAGATTGCAGTAGTTGAAGATGGAACAATCGATCAAACTACTGATCTGAAACTTGTAGGTAAAAATTATGCTGGATACGGTGAAATCCAAAACGAAAATTTCGTACATTTACTTGAAAACTTTTCAAGTGCTAATTCACCATCCAGAGCAATTAGAGGTCAAATTTGGTTTGATTCAGGTACAAGCAAACTAAAATTTTATGACGGTACAAAATTTAGAACAACAGGCGGTGCAGAAGTAAGTGCTACTCAACCATCAGGACTAACTGAAGGTGACTTTTGGTGGGATAATGCTAACAACCAGTTATATGCAAACACTGGTGCAGGCTTTATATTAATTGGTCCACAATCACAAGGTAACACACTAACTTCGTTTGTAACTGACACAGTTAGAGATATTGCTAACATTCAAAGAACAGTTATTAAAGGTACTGTAAATGATGAAGTAGTAGTTGTTCTTTCAGCGGTAGACTTTACAATTGACTCATCCGACCCCGACAATGCCATTACAGGATTTGACGTCATTCACCAAGGTATGACCCTAAAGAATACAACTAATGCACAACAAGGTGTTACATCCACTGCACACAGATGGTGGGGTACTGCTACTAACTCAGAAAAACTTGGCGGCAGAGATGCAAGTGAATACGTTGTAAGTATTCCAGGACAAGAATCAAATTTCAGTGAAATTGTTAGATTCAGTGATGACGGCTTTACAGTAGGTGCGTCAAATGACTTAGCAGTAAGAATCGAAAACGACAACCAAGCAGTTATTTCAAACGAAGTTGGTACAGTAATTAGATTTAAAGTTGATAATGCACAAGCACAATCAACTGAACCTGTACAGATCAAAGCAGAAGGTATTATTCCAGGTGCTAACAACACATTTGACATTGGTACTTCAAGCAACAAATTTAGAGAAATGTTTGCTACAATCTTCAACGGTACAGCAACATCTTCACAGGCTTTACAAGTTGGTGGAAATAATAGAACAGCAAGTACAGCGGCAACTAACGACACAGTCGCAGTTAGAGATAGTTCAGGTAACATTAATGCTAATTTGTTTAACGGTACTGCTACTACAGCACGTTACGCTGACTTGGCAGAGAAATATACAACAGATGATCAGTACCCAACTGGCACAATTATGAAAGTAAGTGCAGACGATGGTGCAGAAACATCTTGGTGCGGAATTGACGATATGCCAATTGGTGTTATTTCTGCAAAACCTGCGGTACTTATGAATGCTGAAGCAGAAGGACAAGCGATTGCACTTAAAGGTCGTGTTCCTCTAAGAGTTATAGGTCCTGTAGCAAAAGGCGATAAATTATATGTAGGTGCTAATGGTACTGCACAAAAAGCCGATGAAGGTGAATTAGTTGGTATTGCACTTGAGTCTAATGATAGACACGAAGAAAAATTAGTTGAAGTTGTACTAAAAGTATAAGGAAGTAGAAAATGGCAATAGTAACTGCGGCAAGATATAATGACTTACAAGCAAAAGTAGCCAATGTTTTAGGTAACGGCAGTGGCCAATTTGGTTACGGTCAGACACTTGTAAGTGCTCAAGTAGCCGCTGAGACAGTAATTGACTCTCAGCATATGTCAGACTTATACACTGATTTGATTAATGCAAGAGTGCATCAAGTAGGCAGTGTTCCTAATTCATTAGCAACAGTTTCCGCAGGACAAGTAATTGAAGAAGATTCAGCGGATACAGGCACTGGTAGAGGAATTGTCCAATACGAAGACTTAGCAGATACAATTGAAACAGACAAAGACTTAATTTATACTGCTAACACATCACAAAGTACAATTACAGCATTAAAAACAAGTTCTACAAGAACAACGTCATGGGCAGGTACTGTTGATCATTTTGTTACAGTTACTTTTGCAAGTGCTGATGCACGTAGACACTTCTTTAATGCAGGTGGAGAAATTAGATTTACAGCAGACTTAAATCCAAGTGCTTCAAATGGTAAAAACAATGACTGGAATAATTTGTTAGCGGCTATGGGAACAGTTAAATTTAAATCTAATGGTTGTGCTTCAGATGGTTCATCACCAGGAACTGATTTTGGAATTGGTAACTTTGGTATGACAAGCACCTTCCAAAAAGTATTTCAAAAAGATGGTAGTGGAGTTTATGCAGAAAACGATTACAACATTGCCGCAAAAGAAAATAGCACAAGCATATTAGAATTTAGAATTCAATTTAGAGATGATGACGTAGGTGACGATACCGGCGACTCAAACAATGACGGTGCTATTAATCCAATTGATGAAAGTGTAACAGGTACTTTGGACAGCGTTGTAGGCGAAAGATTGCCAACAGGCGTAAATGTGTCACTTACATCACCAACATTTGCAACCACAAACAACTTAGCATAACAAAATACATAGTAAATAGTTTACTATGGACGAAAAACTTCAAAAAGCCTTAGAGTTTGGCAATTACAGTGCTACTCTGGAAAATCAAAAACGTATGTTACACGAAAAATTTGTAACAGATACTATCTATTTCCATTCCGGCGGCCAATTCACTATTAATAAAGAACTATTAAACTATGTTTATATGTTAGTATCAACAGAACAAGATACAACAGTTCTTATTGATGATAACAATATCCCGGTAGAAGTCAATGTAAGTGATTTTTATTCAAATATTTCTGACAAATATTTTACAGCATCAAATGAATATCATATAGAGTACACTAAATTACAAAAGAGTAGATCAGTAGACGGTTTAGTAGAATGACATCTGGTGTATTATTATTTGCATACAACAATGAACAGATAGATTATGTTGCACAGGCTTGTTTTTTAGCAAAGCGTGTAAAAGAATATCTCAATCTTCCCACAACTCTTGTTACTGATGATAAAAAACGTGTAGAAGAATTTTATGATTCTAATGTCTTTGACAGTATAGTTGTTTCAGACATCCAACGTAAAAATAAAAAAACATATCACGACGGTTCGTTATCTAAAAAAGTATTAGATTTTAAAAACTTTAATAGAAGTGATGCATATGATGTTACTCCATATGACAAAACACTTGTAATGGATACTGATTACATTATTAGTAATGACTTATTAGCAAAATGTTTTACAAGCAACAACAACCTAATGATGTATAATAATAGTATGGATGTATCAGGTTGGCGAGAAGAATCAGAATTTGAATTTATAAGCGAAACAAGTATTAAATTTTATTGGGCAACTTGTGTATATTTTACAAAAGACTTGCAAAATAAAACATTCTTTAATTTAATAAAACATATTAAAGAAAATTACAATCATTATAGAAGTTTATATCAAATAACAAGTACAGTTTTTCGAAATGATTATGCATTTAGTATCGCGGCACACATTATGGGTCATGTAAAAGAACTTCCTGGTAAAATGATATACAGTACTCATAAGGATATTTTACAAAAAATAGATAATTCATCCATTAAGTTGCTTGTTGAAAAACAAGATAGAGTTGGAGAATATACGTTATTAAAATCTAAAGGTGTTAACTTACATATAATGAATAAGTTTAGTTTAAACAGGGAAGTTACTAATGCCTAATTTTACATTTCTTGCACAAAATAACGAAGACAATTATATTAAACAAGCAGAGTTATTAGCATTAAGTATTAGGAACACTAATCCTAATAGTAAAATATGTCTCATTACCAATGATGAAGTAGAACGTAAAGATCTATTTGATGACATTGTATCTATTCCATGGGAAGATAAAGCAGAAGAACACAAATGGAAGGTGCAGAATCGTTGGAAAATATATCATGCTTGTCCTTATGATGAAACTTTTGTTTTAGATACTGATATGTTAGTATTACACGACTTAACAAATTGGTGGAAACTAATGCAAAATTACGAAGTATTTTATACAACTAAGGTAACAGATTACAAATATGATAAACTTAATACAAGTTATTATAGAAAAACATTTCAACAAAATAAATTACCAGACATATATGTTGCATTACATTATTTTAAAAAGTGTGATTTTGCTAAAACATTCTATACGTGTTTAGAAGAAGTTATGAAGAACTGGGAATACTATTATGAAAAGTATGCACCAAAGAAAATGCAAAAGTTTTTAAGTGTAGATGTTTGTACAGCAATAACTATTAGAGTATTAGACGTTGAACACAAAGTAACAAATAGTAAATTACCGTTTCCTTCATTTGTACACATGAAGCCATATGCTCAACCGTGGGTAACACAAACTAAAAAATGGCAGGATAGGATTAGTTGTTTTGTAAATGAAAATAAACAGATGCGAGTAGGAGGTCATTTACAAAATACAGTATTTCATTATACTGAAAAAGATTTTACAGAGAAATTTTATGACAGATTCAATTATACAGTTTCCAGTTAAATCTACAAAATTAAAAGCACACGATTCTATTAAAGAAGAATTGTTAACAGCAATTAATTCTACTACTCTTGTTGAAAACATTTATGGTCCTAACAATAATATTACACGTTGCGATTGGGGTCCTGGAAGATTTGATCCAAATAGAGAGTGGTTAAAAGTTTTACAGTTTGATCTTAATGAACATTTAAAAGAATGGACTAAGAGTTTTATGTATGAAAGTTGGACTATACATGAAATATGGTTTCAACAGTATGCTAAAAATTCAACGCACTCATGGCACGTACACAGTTGCAATTTTACAAGTGTATATTATTTAGATTTACCAGAAGAAACACCTAAGACTCAATGGATAGATCCTATATCAGGTACAGAATATGACTTTGATGTAAAAGAAGGAGATATAATTACATTTCCAAGTTGGACTATACACAGAGCACCAATAAATCAATCAGATAAAATAAAAACTATTATATCATGGAATATGGATGTTGATATAAGTGACTATTTTGGAACAAAATATGATACAAACTAATTCACATAATGTACCAACATACGTAGAGTTCGATTCTAAAACCGGAGAACTTTTAACAGTCACCAGTTATCCTAAGTCAGAAAATTATATTGAAGTAGAATTTAATAGAGTTGAAGGTATAGTTAACGGTATTGAAAAATTTAATCACTATAAGGTTGTATTTAATACAACTTCTTTAATGTATGAGTTAGTAAATGTGTACGATGATGTACATTTTGAATATAATGTTAATAATAGTTTGCATAAAATACAAGAATCTAAAGAAGCAGACATTATAATTTGTAAAAATTACATAAAGAAGTGTTGGGAAATTAAATTTGGAAAATTATTTGAAAAAACACTTAAAAAGAATAATGTAACATTGAATACTGTAAAAGACTTTAGTGTTGTAAAGAAAAATGATCCTTTTGTCCTATATAGATCTTTAAAATTCAATTTAGCAGACGATAATTTATTCTTGCAATTTGATGATACTGATGCTATAATAGACTTTGATGTTTATACAAATAAAATGTTTAATAGTTACGGAGTAGAAGTTGTCAAAGATTAAAATACAAGATGTTGATATTATCTTTTTAAGTTACGACGAGCCTAATGCTGAAGAAAATTGGGCAGACTTGCAACGTAAAATACCGTGGGCAAAACGTGTACACGGAGTAGAAGGTTCAGATGCCGCACACAAAGCCTGTGCAGATTTATCTGACACAAAACATTTTGTAACAGTTGACGGCGACACTATTGTTGATCCTCGCTTTATGCAAGTTGAATTAGACTTAGAAAAGTTAGGAGTAGATGACGACTACCAATTTAGTTGGTGTGGCAAAATTGACGTTAACGGACTTATGTATGGCAACGGTAGTTTAAAAATGTGGACTAAAGAGTTTGTTAAAAATATGAAAACTCATGAAAACACAGACGGCGCAGATGAAACAAGTATTGAGTTTTGTTACTTTGACAATTACTATCAATTAAATGAAAATTATAGCACAAGTATAATTACATCAACTCCACAACAGGCATGGAGAGCAGGATTCCGTGAAGGTGTTAAGATGTCATTGGATAGAGGAAAGCCTGTAGAAGATATTAATACATTATGGTGGCAGAATAAACATAGATTATATATTTGGCAAATGGTAGGCTGTGATGTTCCTAACGGTATTTGGGCAGTATATGGTGCCCGTCTTGGAACATATATGAATATGCTTACAGAATGGGATCATACACAAACAAGAGACTTCACATATCTAAATAATTTATGGAAAGAACACGAAAATGTAGAAGTTGCAGAAGAGTGTAAGGAGATAGGTAAAAAATTAATTAATGAATTAGACTTACCTATTGCTGTTGTTCCGTTTGATAAATTACAAAGTGAATTCTTTAAAACTGTTTATTTGAACAGTGATAGGGTAATTCGTAAACAAAAAGGAAAACAATGAAGTTAGCAGACAAAAAGATATTTTTTCTTTTAAGTCTTTTAGTTATAGGACTACTTGTAAGTTTAGGAGTGAATAGTTACTTACTGTCCGAAATTGGCGACATAAGAGAAATACTTGACGCTCAATTTGAAGTAATAAGACGCTTAATGGAAATGCAAGGTTTTAGATTCGAAGATTCAGCATGAGCGAAGTAGATAGAATTAAAGAGGTAATGCCCGAGATTGATAAAATCTCTCCAACATTTTGTTTGGCAAAGTGGCATCACGTAACAATATATTTGCAGACAGGCGAAACACACAGTTGTTATCATCCTGCTCCGCACAAAATACCTCTTGATGGTCTTATAGATAATCCAAGTCAACTACATAATACTCCGCAAAAAAAGCAAGAACGTAAAGAAATGCTCGAAGGCGGAAAACCTTCTGGTTGCCAATACTGTTGGAATATTGAATGTATGGGTAAAGATTATGTAAGTGATAGGCATATTAAGACAGCAAGTATATACAGGCCAGATCGTATAGAAGAAATTACAAGTAATCCTTGGGATTATAACATTAATCCAGAATACATAGAAGTTAATTTTAGTAACGAATGTAACTTTAAGTGTGGATATTGTCATCCTAAGTTTAGTACAAGTTATTATAATGAAATTAAAAAATACGGACCTTATAAAACCAGCACTACTCATAGAAACGATATTGACTGGTTTGAACTATATGAAGAAAGCAAAAACCCTTACGTAGAGGCATGGTGGAAGTGGTGGCCTGAAGTTAGTAAAACACTTAACATTTTACGTATTACAGGCGGCGAACCTTTAATGCATCGTAGTACATGGGAACTATTTGATAGGTTAGAAAAAGATCCTAAGCCTCATATTCAAATCGAACTTAATAGTAATATGGGTGTAAAAGAAAAACTTGTTAAAAAACTTGTAGAGCGTATTAAACATCTCAAAGAAAATAATTGTATTAGAAGTTTTAAACTTTATACAAGTATAGATACATGGGGTGCAAAAGCAACTTACACACGTAGAGGTTTAGATTTAGCATTATGGGAACGTAATCTTGATTATTATTTGACTAATCTTGGGTATCCAGTTACGTTTATGATCACATTTAATTTGTTTGCAGTAACAAGTTTTGACAAACTACTTAAAAAGATTCTTGAATGGAGATCTAAATATAATAAAAACAACAAAACACAGTGGCAAAATATTAGATTTGATACACCATACTTAAAAGAGCCTATCCAGTTTGATATGAATATACTGCCTAAAGAACAGTTTATGCCTTATATGACTAAGCATTTAAAATTTATTGCAGAACATACAGACGATAATGATAGAACAAAATTTAGTTTATTAGAATATGAAAGATTTCGTAGAGTTGTAGATTATATGCGTACTACTGAATATAATGAAGAAAAACTTTTAGAAGGACACAAAAATTTTTATAACTGGTTTAAAGAGTATGATGAAAGAAGCGGAACTAAACTTACTGAAGTGTTTCCTGAATTAGAATCTTTTTATTATAATTGTAGTTCTAAAGTATAACATTATTGTTATAAATTTCAAATGCAAGTTTTTGATTGTGTGTTAAAATATCATCCATTTCATTAAGCATCTCTTTACATTCATCAATACTTAACATTTTAATACTGTCTAACAAATAGCGTATCTTATTCATACGGTAAGTATGATTTTCTTCAGTATCGTAACTTTCGTCCCACGTAAATGTTTTAAATCCTAATTTGCGTATATACTCTAATGTATAAGGCGGAGCAACACATATAAAAGGGCGTTTATGTATCATTGCATTTACAGTTTTTTCGCTGAAGTTTCCTGTAGGCTGATAGAAACGTGTTTCGTTTGCAACTACACAAAAACTTTTTTCATAATACTCAGATAAACTTGCTGGACCGTTAACTTGTCCTTCCGGCCATTTTTTATGTGCAGGGTCTACACTTTCTAATTTGCTGTCTATACTTAATGGAGGATTAGTAAATGCCCAACTGTAATAACCTGGAGTATCTTGTAGATGTTCTATAATTAAACGCCTGTGTAAACTATAACGCCAGTTGGGACAAATAAAATGTTTATCGATATTGTTTTTTATAGTGATGTTTCCGCCATTAAATTGATTACGTAAAAATATATCAAAACATTTTAATTCAAACGGATATGTTGTTATATGTTTTTCTATATTGTAATCACAAGTATATACTGTAATTTTTGCTTTTATTTGTTTACTAAAATCTTCGATACTATCTAATTCATCTGCACGTAAATTTTCGCCACCTTTGAATTCACTAAAAAATCCTCTATTATGTGTTTTACCTTCTTCGTAAAAACTTAAAGGCTCGTACAAGTAAATGTCTAATGTTTTTAATTTATTAATTAGTTTAGGTGTAAGTGGGAACTTACTAAAGTCTATTTTATTAGTTCCAGTAAAGATTATATAAGGGCGTTCAGTTTTCCAATGTTGAAATAATTCGTGAAACATTTTTCCTGATTTATTACGCAAACTTTTAGTTGGCAAGTTGCCCCAGAAAATATCTTGAGTAAACATTTAATAATATGTGCCTGTTATTTGTAAAGTATATCTTGGGTCAACGCCAATGTTACTTGCGGCGTGTGGAGCATCGGCATCCCATAAAACATATTCGCCTGCTTTATAATTTACAACTCCTACTCCTTCAACTTCGAAATAGTGGCCTGGTTTCCATTCTTCTAAAAATACAATAGCACGTCTAACATCTACTCTTTGTTTTTTAAATACTTTACAGTATGTGTTGAAATGATCTACGTGTACAGGCATAATATCTAAAGTATCCATTCTATAAAAAACAAATCCCGGATCTTTGAAATTTAATAATCTTGCAACTTGTTCAGTCCATTCAGGCATAGGATTTTTACTATCGTACATTTTACCTGTTGTTGTATCGTGTGTATAACCTTGTTTCCGCCAGGTATCTGCTTCTTCACCTGTAATAGGTTGTCTTACATATTCAAAATTTTTGTATTCATCTTTCCAGAAAACAGGAAGAAAACCTCTATAAAACATCTCTTTCAATATCCAATGTTACGCAGTGAAAACCACCGCCAAGTGTTCGTTGATGCCTCATTGGCAACATAGCACATTCAATACCTTGTACTTCAAGTGCTTTACGTAGTGGCTCTTGATTTTTTTCAAGTGCAACTAACTTAGTATTTACACTAAAAAGATTCATGTTAATCCAAGTACTTGCATTACACCATCTTGGATAATGACCTATGTCAACGGGATCCGGACACCATATAATATCCCAGTTTCTAAACGGTTCAGGTAAGTCGTTTTTGTTTTTAATTCTACTTGGGTTAGCAAGTAATAATCCTTCACGTAAAAAAGCAACAGTGCTGTCAATGTGCATATAACTATAAACATCTTGTAATAGATGTACTGTTGCTGTATTTCCTAATGCTTCTTGTAAAAGTGTAGCACCTAATTTGTTTCCGCTATTGCTAACAAGATATAGAACGTCTTCATTAGCACGTATAATATTAGCGGCATCAAATGCAGGCTCAAATTCGTTTAACGCAAGTACATCTTTATCTCCAATACAATCTGTATTATACAATTTACTTTCGTGATAGCACGGAACTTGAACAGGACTTTTTAAGTGATGTTCAAATGCCTTCCATTCGTGCTTCCTTGCTCTAATAGGCATTGGTGTTGCAAGTGTTAAATCCCCGTGTACAAATACCGAGTCTCGAGGACAATAATTATAATAGTTACAATCAGTAGCATCAGGACGTACAACCTCAACTGATTCTCCTTTTAAAAAATTTACAAAGACTTCTAAGTCTTCATTTGCTTCATCTATTACTTGCTGTGGATAAGATCCTTTTTGGATTTCGCTTTCGTCGGTTTTATCTGCAAAGTTTACACAACGTAAACTAATATCAATGTCAATAGGAATCTTTGCATTATCTGCAATACCAACAATTACTTTTTTTAATTGACCCCATTCATTTTTAGACATATGATACTCTTCCAGGCCAGTGTTTTAAAATAAGATCTTCAACTTCAAGATTACTCATCCTTGAGTTTTCGCCTTTAATTTGTTGTACAATCGTTTCCATATGAGTACACCAATTTTTAGTTGATTCTTCTAATTTATATCCTAAGTGGGGATAAACAAACTTAGAAACATAATTCATATGTTCTAAAATACTTGGGTGTTGATCTCCGTATACAGATTTTGTATTAGGAAAAATATTATTATGACCTGGTAAATTTTCTTTTATTTTTCTTATGTGTCCGTTAAAAATATTGTTAGTAAATTGTTGTACAAAAGCATTACCTTGTAAAATAGCAGTTTTGTTTCTTATATTGTCGTTTTCCTCACTCCAGTGATTTTTTAAATAATCATCTGAATAGTAATCACTGTTTAATATATTACCTTCAGTAATCCATTTATCTTCTTTAAATAAATCAACTCTTGTCCAACTACTCCACAATATGCAAATAATATCTTCGTTTGTAAAATTATGTTTTTCATTTGCTTCAACTAATCTACAAGCAATACCTTGATTGCCCATTCCTGCTTTTGCATAATTATGAGTTTCACAATCTAAATCTTTAGAAATAATATCACTCCAAGTAGGCCAAATATATTCTGTATATGAACAACCAAATGTAAACAATCTCATTGAAAAACTCCCATGGAAGGCAAATAAGGATAATCGTCACTTGTCCATAACTTATCCGGATTAACAGTTTTTAATTTTTCAATACCAAGTTGTGCAGTTTCAGGAGTCATATAGTAGTGATATCCTATTTGTTTTATATCTTGTTCTGCCCAAGGTTTGTCGTCAGTTCTACCATCGTATGCCATTTGCTTAAGAACTTGATAATCCTGTTCTGTAGGACAAAGTATTGCACCACCTCTACCAAGGCTTAACATTTTTTTATGTTGGAAACTTAAACACATTAATTGTCCTCGAATGTAACTTTCTTTTGCAAAATTTACAGCACCGTCAATGATTCTTGTACCACCAATAAAATAAAATCCCACCCAATTGGCATTTACAAAAGACCAATCTAAATTAAGTTTCATTAGTGTAAAAGGAATACTAATGTAAGTTCGTGTAGGAATGGTTAACTTTACTTGTGGATTGTCATATCTTAAAGAAAGTTCTATTGCATGGGTACAACTATCAACAGCAACAGCGTATGGAGCACCATAGTAATCTGCTATTTGTTTTTCGAATTCTTTGACTGTTTCAAACATACACGTATTTATATACGCAGTTAATAAGTATATATGTGAGTGAAAGCATGAATTTAATATTATGGCATAGGTCTTGGAACCTGCAAAAATTATTGGATAAAATCCAAAATAATTCTAATCAGATGATTAGAGTATTAGGTGCTGAAGAATATGCTATAATGGGTTGGGACGATCCTAATAATGAAAAAATACTTAGACAAATTAAAGAAGAAATATCTGCTTCTTCTAATACTGTTGAGTTTGTTTGTGGCGGATTTCCTACAAGCAACTCTTTTCATCCAGGGAAAAATGTAACATATTGGACAACATTTTGGCCAACTAAAACTTGGTATGAACTTAACAAATGGGGTCATGTTGCAAATAATAATAAGTTTACAAAAGCATATGTCAATCTAAATAATAAGCCTTGGCGTTTTCGTTGCGAAATGCTCGATCAATTATCTAAAAGAGATTTAATTTCTAAAGGTGCAATTAGTTGGAATGAAACAAACAGAGATTATGACTTTAAACATTGGAAACAAGAACGTTTAATAATTGATCCAGAGTACGCTGAAACTACAGAACAATATGGTTCTTTCCCACCGGCGTTTCTTGAAAGTTTTATGAGTCTTGTAAACGAATCAACAATGGACACAATTTTTCCTACAGAAAAAACTTACACACCTATCTATTTTAAAAAACCATTCTTAGTTTGGAGTGTACCTAATTTTCATAAGGCACTACAAGAATTAGGATTTGAATTATATGATGAAATTTTTGATTACAGTTTTGATTCAATTGAAGATAATAAAAAGAGATTAAATGCTATTTTAGATCAAGTTGAAAGTATTGTAGATAAAGATTATCAAAAGTTGTATAATTTGGTTGCAGAAAAAGCAGAAAGAAACTATAATATACTAAAGAATATTAGGTTTGATATCAGCAAGGTACCTAACAGCATCTTGCAATTTGGCGGTTACGAACAATTAGTTAAGGATATGAAATGAGTACAATAGGATTTATTGGTGTAGGTAAATTAGGTGAACCTTGCGCCACTGAAATAATTAAAAAAGGTCATAAGGTAAAAGGTTATGACGTTTCTTCTTTCAATAGTGAACATATTGAAGTAGCAGAAACTATTAAGGATTGTGTAAAAGATACAGACATTGTATTTGTTGCAGTACCAACACCACATCACCCAGACTATGACGGTAGACGTCCTACAAGTCATTTAGAGCCTAAGGACTTTGATTATTCTATTGTAATTGATGTATTAAAAGAAGCAAACAAACATATGAACAAAAAACAGTTGCTTGTTTTAATATCAACTGTATTACCTGGAACAACACGTAGAGAATTTGTTCCACTTGTAAACAATACACGTTTTGTTTATAACCCTTATCTAATTGCAATGGGAACTGTAGGTTGGGATATGGTCAATCCTGAAATGATTATGATTGGCACTGACGACGGTAGCGAAACAGGTGACGCAAAACAGTTGCGTGATTTTTATGATACAGTAATGGAAAATAATCCACGTTACGTTATAGGAACATATGACGAGTGTGAATGTATTAAAGTTTTCTACAATACGTTTATTAGTACAAAACTAAGTCTTGTTAATATGATGCAAGACGTAGCACAAAAACAAGGTAACATTAATGTTGATATAGTTACCAAAGCACTTGCTGATTCGACAATGCGTATTATGAGTGATCGCTACATGACAGCAGGTATGGGAGATGGTGGCAGTTGTCACCCAAGAGATAATATTGCACTACGATATATGGCAAAAGAATTAGACTTGCAGTATGATATCTTTGATAGTATTATGACAGCAAGAGAAGTACAAGCAAAAAATCTTGCAAAATTTGTTGTTGAAACAAAAGAAAAGTTTGGTGGCAGTATTATATTAAATGGCATTTCATATAAACCGGGTGTAAGTTATATTGACGGAAGTTATGCACTTCTTGTTGATCATTATATTAAAGAGTTAGGACACTCTGCAATTTATATCGATCCATTAGCAAGTGAAATGCCAAGTAGTGCGGCATCGATAGGAGGTATTGTTTTAATGTGCCATCCTGAAATGTATTTAGACTATTCAACTGACAGTATTATTATTGATCCTTGGAGACAAGTAGCGAAGAATCCGAAGTATATGGTGATACATTATGGAAACACAAGATGAGATACACTAAGTCACAACCATTGCTATACTTTCCTGGCAAAGCAGGAAAAACTTTACAGTGGTATAATGGTGACGATTTAGAAAACTATAATGAAAGCAATAAACCTGGCTGGAATTATTTTGGTACTAAAGACACATTGTTTTATGAATTTAACAGTTTAGGTTATAGAACAAGAGAATTAGATAAACTTAATGATTATATTCTTGTGTTTGGTTGCAGTTATACAGAAGGTACCGGATTATTCGAAAATGAAATATGGTGTAACGTATTAGGCAACGAATTAGGAATAGATATTTTAAATTTAGCAAAAGCAGGAACAGGGCCTGACGTTGTAAATCTTAACACACAATTATTTGTAAAAAATAAATTTGTAAAACCTCGTGCAGTTATTAATCAATGGCCGCAATCTACAAGAAAAAGTTTTGCTTATATAGAGCGTGAAGGACTATTTAAAAGACAATTAAGATTAGAAGATCGTAATGTTAATAACTGGGTAGCAGGTGAAAATGCTGACAGCGATTGGTATTTTAACAGATGGTTAATGGAAGACGGTCAATTAGAATATGAAAACAGTTTGCATATTAATAGTGTAACCAACCTATGGAATGCTTTAGGAGTTCCTGTTTTCAATTGGACCTTTGGCGGCGACTTTATGACAAAGTATAACAAAGAAATGGTATCTGTTTTAAAACTTGAAAACACAGACAGAGCAAGAGATAATGCACATGATGGTCCGTTAATACATAAAGAAGTAGTAGAAAAGATTAGAGATAAAATTGAATGTATGATATAGTGTTTATAAGTTATGGCGAACTTAACGCTGATAATAATTGGGAAATTTTAAAAGAACAATTTCCTATGGCTAAACGTGTGAAAGATATAAACGGTATTCATCAAGCACACATTACCGCGGCTAAAAAATGTTTTACTAAAATGTTTTGGGTAGTAGATGGAGATGCAGAATTATCATTAAACTTTCAATTTGATTATAAGGTTTCTGAGTGGGATTTAGAAACAGTTCATGTATGGAGAAGTATAAATCCTATAAACAACTTGGAATATGGATACGGTGGTGTGAAACTTCTCCCTCGCACACTCACACTGAACATGGACACCACCGTACCCGACATGACAACAAGTATTAGTAATAAGTTTAAAGCAGTAGACGAAGTGGCAAATATTACTGCATTCAACACTGATCCTTGGAGTGCATGGAAAAGTGGATTTAGAGAATGTGCAAAACTTTCAAGTAAAGTTATAAAGGGCCAAGTTGATGAAGAAACAGAAAAAAGATTAGATACGTGGTGTACAGTTGGTGCTGACAGAGAGTATGGCAAGTATGCTATTCATGGCGCACAGTGCGGAAGATACTTTGGTCAAGCACACAAAGACGATAAAGAAATGTTACATAAAATTAATGACTTTAAATGGTTAAAGGAGCAGTTTGATGACTACGAAGATACCATTTAGTGATATAGTTCGATTCGGACAAAAAACAATGTTAGATACAAATCTGTTTTCAGTCAGTTGGATTATTGGTCGTTTTTGTAATTACAAATGTAGTTACTGTTGGCCTTACGCAAATACAGACAAACCAGACTATTATGATTTAGCAACGTATAAAGACACAATAGATGAAATAAAATACCAAGCAAGGGCAAATGGGTTTGATAGATTTCATTTTAGTTTCAGCGGCGGTGAACCTACAGCATATAAAGACTTGTTAAAATTAATAAAACATTATGAAGATTTTGAAAGTCCTTACTTGAGTATACACATGACCAGTAATTGTAGTCCTGCAAAAAGTTGGTGGAAGAAATGGTTAGATGTAACTCATGTCATGGATAGAAGAAGTATTACAGCAAGTTTCCATGCGGAATTTGCCAACGAAAAAGAATTCGGAGATAAACTTTTATATCTCCAAGACGAAGGAGTACTTATAACTATTAACCAAGTTATGGTACCTGAACATTGGAAGGAATATTATGAAAGAAGTAAAAGATTCATTGAAAGAGGTTTGCACGTTACTCTTAAGCCGCAATCAGATCCTACTGCGTCATTTGTTGTCGATGGTTACACGGAACAACAAAAAGAAATACTCCAAAACGAAAGCGAACAAAATGTACCTCAAGTCAGGTTACAAGACTCTCAAGGAGTAGAATACGAAATCGATCAAGCGGAAAGATTCAATGCATTTGGCTTCAACAAGTTTAAAGGTTGGAATTGTAATGCAGGATATCAAAGTTGCATCATTAGGGGCAATGAAGTAAAACGTGCATACAGTTGTCACGATGTTCCATTGGGAACAATAACAGATGGTTTTCAATTATTTGATACACCTAAAAAATGTATTACACCGAGTTGCGTTAGTAGTGCGGATAGTAAAATACCAAAGAGTAAAAAATGAAAATTGAATTAGAAGATATAATGTTTTGGATGGACGCTATTCGCAACAGCAATGATCGTGATCGTACACTTGAAAGTTTTTGGAAGGGACAGTTACGTAGTAAACAAGCCTTGGTAAAAATGTTAGAATATAAATGCGATTATAAAAAAGAATATTCTATTGTGGTTCACGGTGGTTGGAATGGTGTATTAGCAAGTTTACTTTTTAACAGTCATCTTAACATTAAGCGTATTGAATCTGTAGATATAGATCCTAACTGCGAAGAGACAGCAAAGACTATGAATAAAAATCAAGAAATGGAGGGTAGATTTACTGCAAGAACCGCCGATATGTGTACAGATAAGTATAATGCAGATATTGTGATCAACACAAGTTGTGAACATTTAGATAACGTCAAATTAAAACAATGGTTTGATAACATACCTCAAGGTACTATGTATGTTATGCAAAGCAATAACTATGCAGAACTTGAAGAACACATTAACTGTGTAAACAGTGCAACCGAATTGGCTGAATCTGTTGATGCTAAAGATTACAGCGTAGAGGAGATTGTATTACCAAAGTATACAAGGTATATGATTAGTGGAATAAAATGAATTACGAAACAATAACACAATACGGAAGTTTTATAGAGTTAGACGTAGTTACTGATGCAGAGCAATTAGTTGCTTGGTCAAATGATTTTAAATGGGTAAAATATAATCCACGTAAAGATGTTAATAGATGGGGATTAAGTATTACAAGTCTTGATGGAGGATTAACAGGAGTACCAGACTTAGATAGTTTATACGAATATAATCAAGAGAACGGAACTTCTTATAAAGAACAAGATTTTAAAACTCCTACACCAGTTCTCAATAAACAGATTCACGATATACTAAAACCTTGGGATGGTTATTATTATAGAACACATTTCTTAAAATTTGGACCAGGTGGATTTTTCCCTCCACATAGAGATTGGAATTACCATACAGGCACACCTGATAATTTTAGATTAATAATGCCTTTAAGGAATGTTAATCCTCCTTCGTTTAACTTTGTATATGAAGATAAAACTTTGCATTGGGAAACAGGAAGAATGTATTTCTTAGATACTCAACGTATGCACTATCTATTTAATAGCAGTTTTACCGACAGTTATTGGATGGTAGTTAATGTTCATTTGAATACAGAAACCATAATGAAAACATTAGAGAGGTTAAATCAGAAGTAATGTATAGTTATGGAGATATCACTTCAATACATTTAGAAGTAACTTCTAAGTGTCAAGCACGATGTCCAATGTGTCCTCGTAGAATTCACGGAGGTCCATTATTAGATAGTTTTGATTTAGAAGAAATAGACTTAGGAACTTTTGTTAATTGGTTTCCGAGAGACTTTGTACGTCAATTAAAATTTCTTAATATGTGTGGTAACTTAGGAGATCCTATTGTTGCAAAAGATACATTAGAAATTTTCAAATACTTACGCGAAACAAATTCTGAAATGACTTTACAAATGCACACAAATGGTAGTGGCAGATCAGAAGCATGGTGGAAAGAACTTGCCCAATTAAAAATTAAAGTAGTATTTGGTATAGACGGTTTAGAAGACACTCATGCACTGTATAGAATATCTACAGATTGGTCACGTATTATAAAAAATGCAAAAACCTATATTGAAGCAGGTGGCGATGCACGTTGGGATATGCTTGTATTTGAACACAACGAAGATCAGGTAGATGCTTGTGAACAAATGAGTAAAGACTTAGGATTTAAAGGTTTTAGCATTAAACATACAACAAGATTTAAAGACGGTAAGTTTGATGTGTTAGATGACGATTATAATATAACTCATACATTATATCCATCTAAGAAAAGTTTAGAAATGATTGAACCTGCTAAACAAGCACAAAGTGAAATACTGCCCACAATTAGTTGCAAAGCAAAAAATGATAGTCAAATGTATATAAGTGCTAACGGTAATGTAAGTCCGTGCTGTTGGTTAGATAACGAATGGCATCCGCAACATAGTCCAAGTAGATTGGATTATAAAGTTAAAATAAAAGAATATCCTAATTTGCATAAGAATACTATACAAGAAATATTTGATTCAAACTTCTTTAACAAGATAGAAAAAACATGGACTACTTGTGGTATGCTTGAATGTTCTAAACAGTGTGGAAGTTTTGACAAATTAAACAAACAGTTTGAAAGGATAGAGCATGAGTAAAACGTTCTGTCCATTACCTTGGATACATTTAGCAACCAGACCAAATGGTGATGTACGTGTTTGTTGTACAGCAAATGCTTCTGGTGCAGGTAAAGAAGATGACAAAACAGCAGGACTTGTAAAGCAAGATGGTGTTGCTATGAATTTACGTGACCATACTATTGAAGAAGTATGGAACAGTGAACATATGCGTAGAACAAGACTGCAAATGTTAAATGATGAAATACCTGAAAGTTGTCGCAAGTGTTTTTATGAAGAATCAAAAGGTATTGTTAGTAAACGTCAATGGGAAACAGAAGTATGGAAAGAGCGTTTAGACATTGATAGTATTGTTGCAAAAACAGATGACCAAGGAAACATACCTGTTGACATTCCTTACTTTGACTTACGTTTGGGCAATGTGTGTAACCTAAAATGTGTAATGTGTTCGCCTCATGATAGTTCAAGTTGGATTAAAGAGTGGAAACTTTTGTATCCTAAGTATACAAACAAAGAATTAAAGCGTGACCAAAGTTGGGACGAAAACTTTGATTATACTTGGTATAAGAAAGGTAGTTTCTTAGAGTCAATGAAGGATCAAGCACAGTATATTAAAGAGTTATATTTTGCAGGTGGCGAGCCTTTAATGATTCCTGAACATTATAATATTTTACAGTTTATGGTAGATGAAGGATATGCAAAAGATTGTTGTCTACGTTACAATTCAAATGGCACAGAATTAAATGAAAAACTATTTGTGTTATGGGCATCATTTAAAGAAGTTACTTTTAATTTTAGTATTGATGCTTATGGCGAAAAAAATGATTACATTAGATATCCAAGTCAGTGGAATATTATTGAAAAGAATTTACAAATATTAGATAGTTGTGGATCTAATATTAGAATTAACATTGCCTCAGCAGTACAATTACTTAATGTATCATACATAGATGAATTAGCAGAATGGAAAGCAAGTCAACAGTTTAGTAAAATTAATCTAATGCCGTTTGGCGGCGGACTTATCAGTACACACCTTGTTTATTTTCCAAGTTACTTAAATGTTAGAGTATTACCGCAAGAACTTAAATTGTTTACAAAACAAAAACTTGAAACATTTATAGATAGACAAAAATTTAACAATGATTGGAATAATAGTCCTATGGGCAAACGTAGATGGTTAGGTCTTGTAGATTATATGATGGCAGAAGATTGGTCAGACAAATTGCCTCAAACAATAGATTATTTAGAAACTATAGATAAATCCAGAGGAACTGATTTTAGAAAAACGTTTCCAGAGTTAGGAGAGTGTATCTAATGTTGTATAAAGGATTAATACCAGGTCAACAGCAAACCCCTGAAGTAGATACTAAACATTGGAAGTTTGGCATTTATCGTAACGGTGTAAAGATTGTAGATCCAATGTTACATTATACAGCATATCCGTTAGCATATGATGATCATGGTATTATTGACAAAGTTTGTAACAGATTAAAAGAACACAAACCCGAAACTGCTGATAATTTATTTAAAAGTTTTGAACCTACACTTAATAGTCCTCATTTAGAACTTACAGACAAATTATTTAAAATGAGTAACGGATATAGATCTGTTTTTACATTGTCAGGTAGTGACGGTGTTGAAGTTGCAATAAAACTTGCATTTGCCTATCATGAGAAAAAGGGTAACAATCGTAAAAAAATAGTTGGGTTTGATGATGCTTATCATGGTGCTACTTTACTTTCTTTATCTTGCGGAAGTGTAGGTTTAGAAAAAGGGTTTCATAATATGAATCCTTATCAAGATGTTATTAAAATATCTCCTGATATGCATGAAGAAGTAGACTGGAATAGTGTTGCTTGTATTATAGTAGAAACCTGTCCGCATTATCAAACTATAGAAACATATAGTAATGAAGTATGGAGCAAAATTAAACAGATTCAAGAAGAACATGATGTTGTTGTAATTGTAGATGACATATTCATGGGCGGTGGAAAGACAGGAAACTTTTTTGGATTTAGTAAGTTACCAGTTAATCCAGATATCTTTGTAATGGGAAAATCTATAACAGGTGGATTTTTTCCTTTAAGTGTTACTTTGTACAATGAAAAAATAAATGAACAGTTGTATAATAGTCTTTGGGTACATGGGCATACATATAGTTTTTGTTTATCAGGTGTATTAAGTATGCTTGAATATATGAAAGTTCTTGAAGAAAACAAATACATGGATAACGTTTATACTATAGTAACAACAGCAAAAGATTATTTTAGAGATGCAGGGTTTGAAATAGTTGGCAACTATGGTACAGTATTTTTACTCGGTAAGAATACATTTAAATTTAGATTTGTTTTGCCTTTAAATGCAGATAACGAATATTTTAAAGCATTACCTGAAACATTAAAACAATTGGATGAACGATGGAAAGAATAGCAATTACAGGACACCTATCTGGACTTGGCAAAGAGTTGTACAATAGAATACCTAATAGTATCGGATTTGATTTAGGAAGTCATCATGATATTGCTAATCCAGACACATGGATTAGTACAGCATTAAATTGTGATGTTTTTATTAATAATGCGTATTGTGGTTTTCATCAAGTTAATTTATTAGAAAAATTTTTTAAAGAATGGCAATTTACAAATAAGACAATTATTAATATAGGAAGTTGTGCGTCAGATATTTCAAAGATGGATTATCTTAAAGAAATTGATTTTTATCCTATTCATAAAAAAGCCTTAGATGATGCTTGTACAAGATTGCAACACGTAAAGAAAACTTGTAGAATAGTAAATGTTAAGATAGGTTGGATGGATACTCCATTAGTTAAAGACGTAGATGTAGAAAAAATTTCTGTTGATAAAGTTGCAGATGTTATTTTAGATTGTTTAACAAATAAAAATATTTCTAATGTTACTGTAGGAGGCGATTACGTATGGAACCAATAAAACGTATTCAAGTATTACAGCCACCTGAAAATGGTTTAGCCACTGCATATAATGATGTATGGTTTAACATATATCCAGGACCGCTTGGTTTAATGTGTAGTGGAGGCACAGATAGTTCCTTAATGTTATATCTAACGTTATTACATAGTGACGATCCTATCCACGTTTTTACTCTTGCTAATAATCCGTTAGAACTAAAAAATATAACTGCTGTAACTGCTGTATTAAACAAGTGTGTAAAGTTAACAAATAAACATAATGTAATACATCACGTAGTACACATGGAAGGTAATAAACCAAATGGTGCAACAGTGTTAGGAGATATGATTAAACAAGTCGGAGTTGATATTAATGTTGCACAAATTGGAGTAACAGCAAATCCGCCTAAAGATATTTTAGAAAAAATGAATAATGATTATTCGCCAAGAGATAAGTCAAGAGATTTTCCTGATCCTAATCTTGAATTAATTGATGCTACAGCACAAGGATATCCTTGGTTGTATACTCCTTGGAGAATACATAACAAACAAACTATTGCAAAAATTTATAAAAAACTAAATGTATTAGAGGAACTATTTCCATTAACTTTTAGTTGTGAATATTATCCATCAAATTATGAAAGGCCAGATCCAGGTATGGAACACTGTGGCGAATGTTGGTGGTGTGAGGAAAGACAATGGGGATTTGGCCGACTAAAATAGTAGACAGTTTTGTTGAACGTTTTGCAGATGTTGAAAAAACATATAATCAACTTATGGAAAAAACTGAACAGTTTCCAGATGGAAAAATTTATAATGGTGATTGGTTACATATTCCTTTAAAGGCTACTTATGAAAAAGATGGAGAAATTTTAAGACCATTAGCCTTTGATACACCTATTAATGATTTATTAAGGCAACCTATGGTTGTTAGTGCTATATTCTCAATATTAAAACCTGGTGTTGAAATTACTCCTCATAAAGGTCATAGAGGATTTGCTGAAAAAATTTACAAAGCACATATTTGTATTCACGAAGCAAAAGATAGTGCATTAATTGTAGGTGATAAAAAGTACGAATGGAAAAGAGGTCAAGGTTTTTTATTTGATGATACTATTGAACACACAGCATACAATAGAGGAACAGATACAAGAGTAGTATTATTAATGGACATTGCAAGAGATCCAGATGATATTCCAGCGTATAGCGAAAATATGGTTGAAGCATACTTATGAAATTAGAATATAAAAATAATCATATGAAAGATTGGTTCCTTGTTAGTTGGACATTATCTAACAAGTGTAACTATCGCTGTGAGTATTGTCCAGACATATTACATAATGGTAGTACAGGACAGCCTCGTTGGGAAACTGTAAAACACTTTGTTGAAAATTTTAATGTAGACAAAACTATTTGTTATAGATTAAGCGGTGGCGAACCTACGTATTGGAAGCACTTTATTGATCTTGCTAAACTTGTAAAAAAACAAGGACACTATTTTAGTTTTGTAACTAATGGAAGTCAGCGTGTAAAATACTATAAAGAAATAAGCAAGTACACAGACGGATTTATGATTTCGTATCATCCTCAGTATGCAGATGTAGAACACTTTATTGATATTGCAAATGAAGTTGATTGTCCTGTTGCAGTTAATTTAATGCTTGTACCAGATAAGTTTGACGATATGTGTACAGTAGCAGAGCGTTTATACAACGGTAGTGTAAACTTAACTGTAGAGCCTAAGGTTGTTGTAGATAAAACAAGTACAGATTTTGTAACTAACGAAGTGTCAACATATACACAAGAACAAAAAAACATAATTGCTAATTGGAAATATCATCGTACACTTAATTTTGATAATTTGCACAGAGGTAGTATGCTTATGGATAATGTAGAGTATGAAGGACATGAAATTATACTTCAAGGAAAAAATAAATTTAGTGGTTGGAAATGTTGGGCAGGTATAGATGGTGTAAACATTGATATGTGGGGAAACTTGTATAGAGCAGATTGTCAGTACGGAGGTGCAATAGGTAATCTTGAAAGATACAAATTACCAGAAAAAGAATTAGTGTGTGGTAAAAGTATTTGTAGTTGCCTAAGTGATATATACATACGGAAAGAACAATGAGAATACTTGTAACAGGAAATCCAAATTATCAAGGCTTATGTAAGGGAATATACGAAGCGTATAATCATAACTTTGTAGAATTTATAGGACGCTGGAACGGCTGGGATTTAACTGATTATGATAAGGTAGCCGATTATGCTAAAGGGTATGAAGTCTTTGTAAACAGTCAATACGGACCTAATGGCGAACAAGTTGAATTGTTTAATGCTGTATATGATAAGTTTGAAGAAGGACATATTATTAATATTAGCAGTACCAGTGCATACTGGAATAACGGACCAGAAGATTATCTTAAAAATAAAAAACAATTAGATTTTATAAGCAAAGAAAAATCTCAAATTGCTTGTTGGGGAAATACACCTATTAGAGTAAGCAATATTGCTTTCGGTCAGTTGAAATCGAAAACACAAGAACAACGAGATAGTAAAAATAAAATTAGTTTAGAAGAAGCAGGTAAACTTGTTAAGTGGGTAATTGATAGTCCTTGGACTATGAATTTACATTATCTTGCTGTTGATCCGATACAAAGAGATCAGTAAGTTCTGGACAATAATCAAGAACAGTAGTATCACGTAGTTTATCTAAATCCTTAGTAAAGTTAATAAACTTATCAATATGTTTTCCTAAGAATTCATCTTGTGTATAATTTACATTAGGTAATTTGTAGTCAATGTTTTGTAATATTTCATTAGGTAATATTCTTGGATTTAAATATGCCGGCTGTGCTACAACGTTATTAAAATAAATGCTCCAATGATCTTGTTTTACTTTGTCATACCAACTTTGTATTTTACCTAAGTGTGCAATGTTATATGCCATAACAGTAACAGCAATAATAACCCTGTCAAAATTATAGTGTTTTAAATTTTCATTTAGTTGTGCAAACGTAAAGTTCTTGCCGCCTCTAATGTATTCATACAATCCGTCTGTACCTTCTACGCTGACAGTCCATTTAGTATGCCCATATTGTTTTGCAAGTTCGTGAACTTCTTCGTCAACAATAGTACCATTAGTAGTCCAATCAAGCGTAACGTTCTTAGCAATGCCTAAGTCAATAAACTTTTTAAGGATAATTTTGTTTGCAGGTTCCATATAAGGTTCACCGCCTTTAATGCTTAGGTAACGCAAATTCATAAAAGGTGTAGGATCTTCAAATAGTCTTTCTATAATCTGTTCGCTCTTGTTAGTGTAACCAAATTCTGGATTATCAATTCTTCTAAAATATGGGTTACCGTTTTCTGCAAGTTTAAGATCGTCCTTTACCCAAGCACTTGAATTGATACCATCGCACATACGGCATTTCAAATTACATATATTGCTCATATTGAATTCCAAAAACATAATATCGTGGAAGTTTTTGGTATAGTCGTAATTGGTTCCTTCAAGCATTGGATTCAAAATATCACGGAAGAATAAGCGTCTACTATGACCTACTGCGGCTTCTTTTAAGCGGCATTGTTCGCACTCGGGTGGCAACTGACCCATACGCATAGAATCCTTTGTGTATGACGCTGTAATGCTGTTTAAGACGGTGTTTAAAGACGATTTAAGCACGTTGCCATAGCGTTTAGTGTATACTCCGTCGGGTACAATATCGCCATTAAAGCGTACCAAAATACTATGCCAAGGTGCGTAACATTTCATTATAAATTCTCTACTATTTTGGAAAATGGTTCTGTAAATCCACCAATTTGAAAATGGAGTCTTTCTTCCTGATTATCAATTGCTCCGTGCTTAGTTCCTGTATCAATAAGTGTTGGTCCTTCGTACAAATGCGTATCTAAAATATTATCATTATTATCGTACCAAACTACAGGAGTATCTACTCCTCTTAACGGAATAGTAAATGCGGCACTTCTTTTATCAACGTGTGGTGACAATGCTCCTTCAATAATAAAATATTGAGCACAGTTATAAATGTCATCAAGATCTCTATTAAAGATTACAGATAGGTCTTTAAAAATTTTCCATTCTTTAAAACTTTCAGGAATATTTTTAAAGTAAAGACTTTTTGTGCTGTAAGACTTAACATGATTTTGTTCAGCAATAGTAGAATATTTAATGTAATTTCCTTTTGTATCTGTAAACCCATCTTTTGCTAAATGCATATATTTGTTAGCAACATCTAATAATTGCTGTTTATCATAATCGATACTAATTTTGTGATAGTACTTCATCAAACTTTTCTCCGAACGCAGATCTAAGATCGCTGTGTAGTTTATCTAACACAACAGTAGGTTGATACACACTTACATTATCCCAGTCTACCATTTCTATATTATCGCCATCTATAATAATATTACTCAAAACCCAGTCGCCGTGTGCATAAGGTTGCGTTTCTTCAATGTTTTTTAAACAATAATTATAAATCTTAATTATAAACTCTGAAGTATGTTCAAACTTACTTGCAGGTACTCCGGGAACTTCTTTTAACTCTACAAACATTTTACCATTAGCACAACCACTGTTTAAAATATATCCAGGACGTAGTTCTTCCATAATATCAATATGTTCGTCATAATACTCTTTATTTTCAAATGACCATTCTTTTCTGTAAAAGCCATTTCCTTTATAAACTTTTCTTTGCTTTTCGATGTTTTCTTTAATTAATTCCATAAGCCTTTGCTACCTCCGGGATATAATCTTTTAAACTGCATCCTCTTTGTTTGTCAAATATCATTGTCCATTTTTTAAATGCTTCTTGTTGTTCTGTGTCTGCAGGTTGATCAACCCAGTACTTAAATTTTTCAGGACAGTATTGTTTTATTTCATCAGGAGCATTTTTTGTATTAAGATATTCTGGATTCATTAATAAGTTATCAAAAAAATCAAAGCCGTATTTTTTGCACCAATCTATAATTGTTTGATAATGATGTAAATTAGTAACCTGAATAGTCGGGCCAAGACTTTTATATTTTACTATCTCTGCCCATTTAAGCATATTAGTTTCTACTTCTTCCCATTTACTTCCCCAACGTATATAATCATTAACTTTGCCAATACCGTCTATACTAAAACACATATTAACAGTTTCAAAACGTTTTAATTCTTCATATATGTTAGGATTCATAATTGTAGCATTAGTATTAAATCTTACTTCAACTGAACTATCTAATTTTTGTAAAAATTTATGTAAGCCTTTTACCATCATAGGTTCACCGCCTGTAAGATAAACTTCTCTAAGTTCAGGTAACTTAGCCAAGTATTCGCCACGTTCGTCGGTGTACCAATCGAAGTTTGGAAAAGGTTGATTACCCCACGGTGATTCAATACCTTGTTTAAGCATTGCTTGATGTTCTTTTGCAAGACTGCTTGATACACCAGGATAACACATAGTACATTGTAAGTTACAATTACTACCAAAGCGTAAATCTAAATGACTAATACCTGGACCATATTGTCTTGGACGATTACGTTGACTTTTTTCGCCAGCGTCTTCTTGTATTTTACATTTTTCACAAGCAGAAGGAAATTCTCCCTTTTCAAATGTAGCAACAGCATCTTTATATATTTTACTATTACGCCAATCATCTACAGTGTGTGTTGTTACATTCTCTACGTTTGAAGGTTCTGTACTAATACAACACAAACGATATTCGCCAGAAGTTTTTACACAGACTTGATGATCTAAATATTTACACCTCACCGCAAGTTACCTCACAAATTTTAAATCTATTTTCTTTTGGTTGTGTAAGCAAGTCACTTTCAACTATGTCTTGTAGATTCATATTGTTTACATTAGGCCACGTAATACTATTACATTCTTCAGCATATGGACTGTTAGGATTTTTAGCATAACGATCACTTAACAAATAACAACAAGGAAATACTTCTCCTGTATGACTTATTTGTATTTTTTGTTTTCGTTGCCATTTACAACTAATACAACCTTTGTCTAATCCTACTTTTAATACTTTTTCTAAACGCTCTACATTATCTAAATGTTTTTTATCATACTTTATAGTACGTGCTTGTTCTTTCTTAGTTGCCTTAAATTTTTCTACTGCTTCTGATACTATACTATCTATTGCAGTAAATGTATAACCGCCGTTAATATCAAAAACAACAAACCCCATATCTTTAGATAATTGCTCACACTGTTCTATTTGATGTTTGTTGTGATCAAATACAAGCATACGCCATCTTGCTAAACCACCTGCGTCTATAAATGCTTTTGCATTTTCCATTACACTTTCCCAAACAACATGACGCCTATACAAATGATTAGTATCTTCTAATCCGTCAATACTAAACGTAATAACACCTTGCGGAAAATTTCTTAATTCTTGTGCAATTAACCTATACAAATTTGGTTTGCCAATACCACCATTAGTGTGTATCATTATTTTGCATTTTAGTTTTTTTGCATATTGTAGTGCAAATGGTAAATTTGGATTCATTAAAGGATCACCATATGCACCATTAAAAATAATTTCTTCTACACCTTTTGCATTGTCTACAATGTTTTTAAAAGTATCCATATCCATATGACCTAAAGGCATATGAGGGTTAACAGTCACACCGTCGATGTTACGTGAGCAGTTTCCACACATAGCATTACAATGACTTGTAAAGTCAATTACTATTGTTTTTAGATCATTTTTCGATAAGAATTGCATACTGTATTTAACATCATTATCAGAGTACATAATGGTACCTGGCACATAAATACTGATATGCAAGAATTAGACAATTTCCATAAAGAACATGGTAAAATAATCAACGAAAAATATCCTGACACTTTTGATCCTAAATGGTTAGTAATGGAAAGTGGTTGGGGATATTTTCATATGAGTGCTTTAGATAAACAGCCTTTTAAAGAAATGCATAAAGAAGCAGAAGCACTACTTGATAAGTTTCATGAACATAGAGAAGAATATGGTCATGGTTGGAAAAGTCTTACCCTTCATGGACTAAATGAAGATACGCAAAGTTTAAATCAATATGGTAAACGCAGTGACGTTTTAGAACAATTAGATTGGACTTGGGTAGCAGAACAATGTCCTACTACTAAAAAGTTTTTAACAGATGTATGGCCTGCAGAATTTTTAAATCGTGTAAGATTTATGTTACTTGAACCAGGCGGATATATTCTACCCCATCAAGATAGACCAGATGAAGAAAAGCGTTTAAGTGTTTGTAACATTAGTTTGAATAATCCAGATAACTGTCAGTTTGTTTTTAAAGACAAAGGTATAGTTCCTTTTAAAGATGAAGGTAGTGCTTTCTTAATGGATATTAGCAATCAACATAGTGTTTGGAATAGAAGCGATAAACCAAGAATACATATGATTATTCATTTTGAATTAGGTAGACGTACCAGAGATATGTTTTATACGTTAAGACAGAGTTTTTACACAAACAGGAGTAGACTAAATGAAAGACTGGAATAGTCTATCTGTTGATCGTTACTATGAAGATTTAAATTCTAATGCCGATGTTGCAATTGGTATTCTTGATATTTCACGTGACATTGATAATGAATTTGTTGCTAAACGCACATTTGATAAAACATATTTTTATGTAAATCGAATGTTAAAAATGAACCTTGCAAGTTATGTAGGTTTTGAAAAAAGTGTAAAAACTCTTTTGTTAAAATCTATTAAACAAAATAAAAAGTATTGTATGATTGCTTGTCAAGGATTACTACTATACAGAGGTCCAAGTTTAGTGCAGAAAAGTGTAGAATATGCTGAAAAGAATCCGCAGTTTTTTGTAGTAGGACATATCATGGATAAGAAAAAACAGCATCATTATATTACAGCAGGTGCTTATCCAGGATTACATAGACAATACCTATTTGTTAATCTTGCTAAATGGAAAGAACTTGGAGAACCAGAATTTGACGAATTAGGATTTTTTCCAGATAGGCCAAGAGAATATAGAAATGTAGAATTTAGTGCAGACACAATTCACAGTGAATATACACCTGCTTGGGTAAAAGGCGCAGAAGGTTATAACAAACACACTGTTACTGCTGACGGAAGTAACTGGATTCATATTGCCGCAGAGAATAATATTACTATTGACAATCTTGATAATGATATGCGTGAGTGCAAAGTATTTCTTTATCCTTATAACAGACCGGATATACTCGAAAAGGTTTGGTTAGATAAACGTAATGATGAACTTGTTGATCAATTAAATTACAGCCAAAAGGCTTGGATAAGAAAACTTGGTTATCAAGAAGAAATTGAAAAAGATAGAGTCTATGCTTTTAACACAGAAAGACTAAGTGGTGAAGGTGTAAGAACAAACGGTAAATTTATTGATCATTTGTTTAGTGCGGCCGCAGGTTTCAAACCACTTGCTATATTAAATGCAAATGGGTTTCATGAAGGTACAACAGTACATTACTTTGATTGGTGTGAAGCAAGTTTAAAATATAAAAAGCACTTACTTGAAACTTGGGACGGATACGATTTAGATGCTTGGTTGCTTGAACATGATTTAGAATATAATTTTAGTTCGACATATAGAGGAAATTATAAAAAGTTCTGGGAACAAGAACTAAAAGAATTTGGCGGAAGTTTAAGATTTCAAAGTTTATGGGACAGGTATAGAAAATTAAAACATGAATTTTATGTTATAGATATTGTAAATGATAGCCATAAACTTTTTACAGAAATAAACAAATACCACGGAACACGAGTATTGTGGACTACAAATATTTGGTCAAGCGAAATGTTGCATTGGAATATGCAACCTGAAGATTTAGAAACTTTATATCTAAAATTTAAATCGCAAGTTCCTGATAACTTAGTTGTATATGGACACGACTATTGTGCTATAGACTTAAATGATAGTGTAAAAGGTAATTACACTCATGTGAGATACAAATAATGAAAAAGAAATTAGCATACATTATAGGTGGCGAACCAAGATTAATTCAACATTCATTTGACGAGAGTACAGTTTACAAAGATCTTTGTAAAGAATATAATGTTGATGTTTATATACATTGTTGGACACAAGAGTTTAAATGGACTGCATACAATAATCATTATAGGTGGCGTAGAAATAAAGGTTATTTTCCTCCAGGCGAAACTTATGTAAAAGTTAGCAACGAAGATATTATTGAACAATATAAAATATATGAACCTAAAGAATGTGTTATTGAAGACTATGATGAAAAATTTACTATAGGAGATTTTCCTTTTGGTCAATATATTAGTAGAGCAAAGGCTTATAAAAATGCTGTAGAACAAGACAAGTATGATTTTGTTTGGCTAACAAGATCAGATGCTATCGGTGTAGGCCCACTCCACAGAATGTTAAGAAATAAAATATATTGTCCAGAAGCAATTTTTGAAGACTCTCGACAACTATTTAGAGCAGAAGATTGGTACTATGCAGGATCTACTAATATGTTTGAAAATCTTATTCCATTTGCAAACGATCCGTTAACTGCAATAACTAATTTATATGAGAATAAATGGTTAAAAGAAAATATGGATAAAATTAGAAATACACATATATGGCAAGCCTTATTAACTGGAGGCGACGGTGCAAATGTATTTCAAGGTGATGATATAACATGGAAACTCCCGCATTATTAATTTTAGATTACGACGGTACTTTAGCAGATTGTAAATCATTACACCAACAGGCTTTTAGGAAAGCCTGTAATATTGTAAACCCTGAGATCGAATATTCGGACAATGAAGTAGAAGGTTTACCAACATTTAAAAAAATAGAATATTTAAAAAGTAAAAAATATGTTTTTAATGAAACAGAGTTAATGTCAATAAAACAAAAACTCACTATGGAAAACATACACGAGTACATAAAGTTTGATCAAGAATTAAAAGATATTTTAACAAGACTAAGCAAAAAATATAAATTAGCAGTTTGTTCTAATGCTACAAAAGAGTTTGTAGAAAAGGGTTTAAAAATACAACAGTTAGATATGTTTGAACCTGTGTGTACAGCATCAGATCATTTGCCTAAACCCGAAGTAGATATATACTTTTATGCTATGTATTATTTCGGATTTGCCCCTCAACAGACAGTAATATTTGAAGATTCGGAATTAGGCATACAAGCCGCAACGGATACAACTGCCACAGTAAAAACGGTAAGTAATGTTGAGCATCTTAAAGGATTACTAAATGAGTATTAAATTAATAATGCCAATGGCAGGAACTGGTACAAGGTTTGTAGAAGCAGGTTATACAGAACCTAAACCTTTAATTAAAATAAAAGGTGTTCCTATGTTTCAATATGCAGAAACACAAATAGGAATTAACTTTGACGAAAGAATTTTTATTGTAAGAAAAGATCATAATATTGCAGATACTATTAAGTCTTTATATCCTACAGCCACTACAACAGTAATAGAATTAGACGAAGATACAGAAGGAACTGCTTGTACATTATTAAAAGCAAAATCTTTATTCACAGAAGACGATTCTGTTTTTGTTGCTAATTGTGATCAAAGCGTTGTTTGGGATAGAAAATTAGCAAAGCAAATTGTAAAGAGTGTAGCAGATGGAGCAATAGCAACATTTATAAATGACGAAAAAGATCCTAAATGGAGTTTTGCAAAAGAAGTCAACGGAATAATAACAGAAGTTGCCGAAAAAAATCCTATATCAAATAAAGCAACAGTAGGATATTATTGGTGGAGAGATGCTACACAGATGTTTAGAAACATCGAACAAATGATAAAAGCCAATGATAGAGTTAATGGCGAATTTTATACGTGTCCTGTGTTTAACTACACAATCAAAGAAGGAAGTACAATCTTTGATATCCCTGTAATGACTATGAAAGGTTTAGGTACTCCTGAAGATTTGGAGAGTTACTTAAATGAAAATTGAAACTAAAAATAATTGGGTAATTGAAATATCAGATTTTGATATCCGTACTGCTACTAAAGAACAAGCGTTCATGATTGGTAGATATATTCTAAGCAATATGGTCGTTGTGTTAAAGAATCAAGATCTTGAACCAGAGGATGAAGTTGCTTTTTGTTCTAAGATTGGTAAATGTCAGTTTATCATAGATCCAACTAAACCTCGAGAAGGACAACGCACAGAACATCTTGCAGTCGGACATCACATATTACGTGTTACAGGACAAAAGAATGAAAAGGGCGAAGAAGGTTTATTTGGCCATACATCTGCACTTGACTGGCACGCCAACCAAGCAAGTAACTATGAGCGTGATCCTTTGATATGGTTGTACGGAGTTGAAGGTACTGCTGGTAGCAAAACAAGTTGGATTAATAATATTGAAAGTTATAATGCACTACCAGAAGAATTTAAAAAAGAAATTCAAGACATACAGATTACCTTAGGATATAAGAGCGGATCGTATAGTCCAAGCAAGTTCTTTGTAGAACATCATAGCGAGGATAAACCTTTCCAATTGGTTCATGTCAATGACGCAGGCTACACAGGTTTATATTTTCCTTTCCTACAAATTTTTGGAATGCCTGGAAAAACAGAAGAACAGTTTAAAGATATAATGAGCAGACTAATTGAACACGTTACACAACCTCAATTCTGTTATGATCATTATTGGGAAGACGGTGATATTGTATTAAGCGAACAGTGGTTAAGCATACACAAACGATGGGCGTTTGACAAAATGGAAGATCGTATTCTTCATAGGATAGCATTTAATTATGAAAACTTATTATAAACTTTTAGAATATAGTCCAGACATGGACTTGACGGAGTTTTATAAACAAGCGGCGAAACAGGGTTACGTAAACAATTCAAATCAAAAAATTATGATTGATGCGTTTAACAATGAAGAACGTGCCCAAGTATGGATTCTATTTAAAGAAGATAAAGCCATGGGTGCAGTTGCCGCACACACATTCCCAGAGATGGGCGAAAACAGTTATAGAATATTAACAAGGACCTGTGCAGTAGGAGGCATGATGCACTCTGCAGGGTCAATGGCAAGATTAAAACGTAACGAAGATGTTAGTTCACGTTTTTACGTACCTAAGATGATTGAATGGTGTGGCATGGATAGTAATATGTATTGCACCACAAATGATTTAGAAGGTGGTTCACAAAGAGCAGTACATAGAGTTTGGTTGCCAATAATGGCTAAACAAGGACTGTTTACAAAAATTAAAGAGATAGATTATAGAGGTGTTAGACAAACTGTATGGAAACTTAATCCAAAAGAGTTCTTAGAACATTTAGATAAACACCCGTGGGAAGATCATGTTTTATTATAAGCACATTGATATAGATAACAGCATCTGTGAAGAAGTAAAGCAGTGGGGATTAGATAATATACAAACCAGCGACATACCTTTTGTTAAATTAAATCTACAAAAATTTAATGATGAATGTCCTTTATTTTTAGAATGGACCAAACAACATGATATTAAAACAGAATGGGTCGTAGGTATTAAAGTAAATGCCCACAATGGACAAATTCAATCTAAAGTTCCTCATACAGATCTAAGACCTGAAGATCAAAATTATGCACTTAATTTTCCTGTAAAAAATTGTGATCAAACATATACCTGTATGTACAATTTAATAGAAGGTGATGAAATAATTTTACGTGATAATGCTATTGCAGGCGGAGATGCAGACTACAAAATTTTTAGTGCTGATAGCAAATTTGAAGAAGTAGCAAAGTTCTATTTAAATAAACCAACGTTGTTTGATACTAACATTCCACACAAGGTATTTAATAATACCGATCATGATCGTTTAAGTTTAAGTCTTAGATTTGAAAGTAATCCGAAACTGGATTAAACCATAGATAACCAAGCCGCACCATCCCAGAAAACTGGATAAGGTGTTACACCTACTGATGCCGCTGGATCCCAATTTACTTTATCTGCAACAGCAATCATACCAATGACTGGTGTCACCGGTGCCGCTGTTTGTGGTTCTAAAGTAAGTATACCGTTTACGTCAACAGTTGATCTTGCATCTGCTCTATTAACACCAAGTTGACCAGCACTATCAAAGATCATACCTTTAATATCTGGAGTAGTGTTAGTTCCTGCGTTGGTAAAGAATTCAATTTGTCCTGGTGCTTTGTCATCTGCAATAGAACCAGTTGGATCAGTTCTAAATGAAATACCAGATGAAAGAACTTTAGTTCCGCTATTAAAGTCTGGATCATATGCAGTTGCTACTAAGGATGAAAGATAGTAACCTGCTGTAACTTTTACTTCGTTACCACTGCCTGGGAAACCACCAAAGTAACCATTAAATGCCATACCTGATACTTGAGCATCAGTTGCACCGTTTAATCCGTTAACTCTAATAGCACTGTTATAGTCTTGGTTCCAAACTTGTAAAACTGTGCTTGTTGGTTCTGTTGCATTACTAACATTGAATAATGCAGTTGTTGAAACTACTGAATCATCTTCAATGTTTACAACACCGTTGTTTAATAAAACTTTAGAGTTTACACCATCAACAAGTAGTGTTGAATCGTCACCAAATACCGAACCTGTTACATCAGCAGTAATTGAATTAATAGCACTGCTTGATAAATTAATATCGCCTGGCTTCCAAACACCGTTTGCATTATCCCATAATAGATATTGTCCATCAACAGGAGCATTTAGTCCTGTTGTACTTACGTCACCTATTACATCAATACTCTTGCCGCCGATTACTGCATCAAAATCAAATGAATCAAAGTTTTCATCACCAACAACCCAACCGCCTACAGTAGCATCTGGATTAACTAATGCCGCATCGTATTTTAGAATTTTTCCTGTAACAACGCCTGTTGTATCTACGTTGTTAAGATCTTGAAGGTCTTGCACAACTGATAAAGTTTGTGCTTCCCACTGACTGTTTGGAGTTGACCATGTAAGTAATTGGCCGTTTGCTGGAGCAATTGAAGAATCTACATCAGTTAAATTACTAATGCTTAGGTCTGGATTAATTTGAACGCCACCTGTAGTAACGCCGTCTCCAACCCATAGTTTACCTGTATCCGTAACAAAAATAGGCTCACCCAATGCTGGGTTAGTACCAGTTAAGGCCGCTCTTTCCGCCTCTGTTCCTCTTCTAATTTTAAGTGCCATACTTACAAACTCCTAAAGTCTTTATGCTATATGTATTTATGCTTTCCGACTTCTTTTAATAATATACATTATTTACGTATTTTAGCGTTTTTAAACACCTTTTGCGTACCCTTCTGTATATCTTGTTTAAGTTTACGACTGTCAATTGCAAAGTCTACAGCCTTAATTTGTGGGCCATATTGTTCAAATAGATCGCGTATTTCCTTCTCAAAGTTTGTAGGAGAGATATTTGGAGTACAGTCTATAATCCATTTTTTCCTGTTCTTAAACGTAACATCAATATGCTGAAGGTATTCAAGGGGTACAGTTTTAACATCTATATCCTTGAATACTTCAGGCCAATGTCTGATAACGTCTTCAGGAAGTTTTAATTTCCTGGCCCCCATCTAAGTTAAGCCTTAACGGTCTTTTTCTTAGTAGGTACAAGTTCCTCTGCTTGACGTCTTAACTGCGCCGCTTCTTTACTTAATCTATCTGCTTGAGAGCGATATGATTTAGCAAGGTCTTCATCTGAAAGTACAGCGCCATCTGTAGAAGCCGCTACTGGTTCATTTGAAGGAGCAGTTGCGTCACCTGTTGGTACTGCTTGAGCAGTTGCTACTTGTTGAGTATCATCTTTAATTGCAAGATCCTCAATAGAAACACCTTTTTGCTCTGCAATAATTTTATTCAGTTCGTCTAACTGAAGAGTAGTGTTATTATCAGGAGTCATAATAACTTCTGATGTTGCAACTTTAGTTAGTTTTCCTTGGTTGTGAAAACGTGCTAACATTACACTACCGTCTGACAGACGTGTACGAGCCATTGCTTCTGCTAACTCATTTGCTGATTGTCCTGCAGGTGATTCTACCATCTGCATCAATACATCATGATCTGCATCAGTTAAATTTTCAGTTGAAACTACTAATGCACTATGAGCATCTCCAGGAAGAGTTCTGTACGCAACAGCAACTTTTCTTTTATTAGATTTTAGTCTACCAATATGTTTAATAGCCATTATTTTGTCTCCGGTGTAGGCTCACCTGTTAATGCCGCTGAAGCGTCAGCACCACTTACAGGAGCCGAAGCAGGAGCAGTTGTTTCTGCTTCTTTTGCTTTTGCGGCGTCAGCCTGTTGTTTTTGAACTTGCTGTAAAAAAGTATCTAACTTATTATAAGTTGTTCCTACAGCCGCCAATTCATTGGCTTTGAATGCGCCACGTTGAGTAGCAACATCAATAACAGTTCTAAGAGTATTTAGATCTTGAACAGTTAACTCAACTGAACCACCTTGTGCTGGTGCACCTGCGGCAGGAGCAGTTGGTTGTGTATTTGTATCAGACATATGTCGTTCTCCTTGTTAATTTAGTAATATGCATACTTAATTACTTATTTGTATTTTAAAAGTGGACACGCCAAAGCGAAATATGAAAGTTCTTTTGGATTCTCAAAACCGATACGTACTTTATTTTGGATAGTATTATTATTGTCTACACCAACAGTTCTACCAATATAATATCTACTTTTACAGTTATTTTCAATCCATGTAATAATGGCTTTATCCAAATTATAACCTTGGTTCACTTCCATGTATTGTAAGTGTGGTCCAGGATACTCTAATCTTCGTATCCCAAAAAAGTTAAGCGGATTTGGTTTCATTTTCATAGTGAGTTGTAATCCCAAATGGTGCTTCTAAGTTTTTGTTATGATTACTGTGTATTACAAAAATAGTATCACAGTAATTTTCGTCACCCCAACTATCCCAAGTATAACCATCTGTAAACATAATAAACTTCTTAGGAACAATATCATGTTCTTTCATATAATTCCAGTTACACATGAAATCAGTACCGCCACCGCCTTGTACTTCGTAAGATGTTAAATCATCATTTGCGGCATCAAAATCTGCTTCGTTATAAACTTCAGTATCAAAACACCATATTTTAATTTTGTAATCTTGGTACTGGTCCATAATACCTTGCACTTCTGATAAGAAGATTTGTGCCTGTTCGTTTCCAATCGAACCGCTCATATCAATAGCAATGCAGATATCAATTGTTTCTTCAAAGTTCATACCAGGAAGAATAGCACCAGTGTGCCAACCTTTACGTGCAGGACGACTAAAAGTAAAATCGTTCTTAATTGTACTTTGAATTTGTTGTGAAAGTAATTGTCTCCAATCCATTTTAGGTTCAGTCAACTCTTTAATCATTCTTTGAATTTCTGCAGGTAAATTACCAGCACCAGTTGATTGAGCAGATGAAATCATAGACTCTTTAATTTCATCTCTAATTTTACGTAGTTCGTCTTTAGAATATGATGGCTTGTTACCTTTACCTTTTGAACCATCTTTACCTCCAGCACTTTCACCGTCTTTATCCCAGTCAATATGTTCGTCAAGCAATTTACCTAATTGCTTTAATTCTTCTTCATCATATTTTGAATAAATCTCGTCATACACTTCTTCTGAAGTCCAACCATCGTATTTAAAGTCTTGGTAGATAGGAATATCTTTAGGTTTGTCGCCAATTTTATCTCTAACAAGAATATTGTTTACAATATAGTCAGCGGCAATATTATGCACATTAGGGTCACGTTTTTCTCTACGTGTCATATGGTCATATACACAATGAAGTATTTCATGTGCAATAACAAATTCAACTTCTTTGTTAGTCATGTTAGCAAAGAAAGGAACACTATAAAATAAGTTACGACCGTCTGTTGCGGCAGTAGGACACCAGTCAGTTGCTTCTTGAACTTTAAGACGTGTAGCCATATTGCCAAAGAACGGATGACGCATTAAAAGACCAACACGAGCAACAATGATTTTATCTAATACTTCTTTACGAAGTTCATCAGTTACTTCAATATCTGGAGTTTCTACTTTTTCTGTTGTTTGTACTGTCATGTGCCTAATTCCTTACTATATGTTACTATTATATTATATTTAATGATAAATGTCAACCAAAAAAGATTGGGTGGGACACCAAAATGCCCCACCCAAAATGTTATGATGCCTGTGCGGCAGTAACATATTTCCCATAACGTTCATGGAATTCATCAAAACACTCAACTTCGTCTGGATCAATCGGAAGTTCATATTGTGTAAGAGCAAGTTTAATACCCATTACAACCAATTCAGTGTCAAAATTATCCATTGCAAAACGTAAGAAGTTATTAACTTTATCGTCAAACTTCTTGTCGTTTTTGTCACAGGACTCTTTAAGTTCATAGCAGAGTGAGACTGTCAAGGAATACATGGCACTGATTTCTTTAGTCTTTAACTCTTTTACCTTACCATCTAAAATTTCCGAAGGATTCGGAAGTTGTGATGCCATCTTACGATGGGCCATGAACTTCACAGCAAGGCCTTCGCCTACTGCACCACTAACCAAATCGGTAGTGGTATTCTCGTCATCGTCGTCTTCGAGTAACTCGGAAACAAATGACCAAGAACGAGGTGTTGCAAAAGAACGACTTGGTGACTTAGGATCAAAATCATATAAGTCTTTCTTTGCAAATGTCAAGTAACCAACAACATCGGTGTGGATTTTGTTTTCAGTTGCCCAAGCAAACCAATCATCAAAATCAACTTTAAGTTCTAAGTGAACAAAACGATTAGCCAACGGAGCAGGCATTCTGTATGTAACACCTTTATCGGCGTCACGGTTACCAGCGGCAACAATTAATACGTTGTCTGGCAATACATATTGACCAACCCTACGGTTAAGGATCAATTGATATGCCGCGGCTTGTACAGCCGGTGCCGCAGAATTCATTTCATCAAGAAACAAAATAATCTTTTTATGTTTCTTTGCCATTTCAGCAGTAGGAAGTTCTGCTGGAGGTGCCCATTTCATGCAGTTATCATTAGCCGCATAATACGGAATACCTTTAATGTCTGTCGGTTCCCATAATGATAAACGAACGTCAATTACAAGTGCGTCTAACTGTTCACCAATTTGGTGAATAATATCTGACTTACCAATACCTGGTGCACCCCAAATAAAAATTGGACGTTGTTTGTTGAATGCTCGAAGAATGCTCTTCTTTGCGTTGTTTGGACTAATAGTCCGAGTTGCGATGTTTTCCATGTTGTACTCCTTGTGTTTCAGTGCCTTACTTAATTTCTAAGTATGTATATATAATACACTCACTATACCAAAAGGTCAAGTCTTTTTTTAATATTTTTTTGGATTTTGGTTAAACTAAAAAGTCAATAAAATCAAGGAGTTAATTCTTCGTCGGCTCTTTTTAGTGCTTTTGTTAAGCCATATTTTTTAACATCACCGCTAAAAAGATGTAGTTCGAGTGCTTTCTTTTCGTCAAATACTATAATCATATTCCGTGTTAGGTAATAAGGACAGGTAATAAAACGATCTAACCAAATTACAGTATTAGTTGTGAGTTCAAAATCGGGCGGAAATGGTACTTCGTAATATTGTAAATCTACTTTATCTGAAACAAATAAAAATCCAGCATCAGTTAAACGCAAACCACCAGTTTGTTTTACTCTTGTATTCTGCCACCATTCTGACAGATACTGTTTCATGGTTGCTTCTGTTATACTAATGTTTGCTTGTTTAAGAAAGATTTTTGTGTATGTTTCTTTCCAGTTCACTTTACCTTGCCTTCGCGTAACAGTTTTTCTCTGTTAGCCATATGCTTCATTTGAATTTCTTCTTTGCTTCCACCAAAGTATGCTACAGCATGACCTTCAGCAACCATTATATCAGTTAATTGCTCTCCGTCAAATAAAAAGTCACCTAAGATTCTACCAAACTTACCTTTTTTGTCTTCGCCTGATTTATCTACTTGTGTTTTTAAAACTTGAATACTTCCGATAGGCATTTTGTCTTTAACAAAAGCCTTTGCCGCTAATCCGAATTTCTTTTCGACTTTATCACGTGTTCTCGATTCCGGAGTATCAATCCCCATCATTCGAACTCGTTCTTTTCTTAGCCAAACTCCAAAACCTAAATCAATATCAACGTCTACTGTATCGCCATCGACTACACGTAAAATTTTACATTTGTATTCGTACATCTTATCCCTCTTTTACTATTTCGCCCTTGTCTAATTTAACAACATTAAATTCAGTGCTATTGAATAACGTGTTTAATTTTTTAGCAAGATTGTGTGCGTGTCCTGGATTTGAAAAAGATACTTTCTTGTACTTTGGTCCAGGGAAACTTGATAGTGAATTTTGAGTTTTTAAGTTAAATGGCTTCCCTTGATAGAATACTGCCCATATGGCTTCTGCCGCAAGGATTTGATCAGACTTGTAAGTCTTTTTATCAATGTATTCTAACAATACTTTAGGTTTAGGTCTGCTCATATATACGTTTCCTCATAATAAACTACGTATATATTTATCTTTATTTCTCGGTAATAGTTATATTAAAAGCAGTTGTGATTCGCGGTTCTTCGCTATGTTGTATAGGAATACTATGGTTTAAATAGGGTGCAAAAAAGATCATATCGCCTTCTTTTACGTCTATTTGCATTACTTCTTTAGGGTATTTTGCAGGTAGTTTATCTGCAATAGGTGTTGGTTGTGTACTTCTTATTCCGTCTGCTGACGGGTTATAAAATATAGTAGGTGCGTGTAATTTAGGATCATATTTAATATAGTGTACTGCACACACTTGTATTGTACGAGGACTTGAAAGATGGTTATGTATTTCTCCCCAACCACCTTTTCCGGTTACATTATACCAAGCATCAACGCCTATTACCCAATCATTATTATCGATATCGTAACCGTAAAATTTTAAAAATTTACTAATTGTTTCTTCGTACTTTGGTAATATATCGTCCCAGTCTATTGGACGAGCACCTGGAAAGAAATCACTATAAACATTACAAAAGTTACAGTTAGGTCCTTTTTCTTTAAATTCTTTTTCTATTGAGTGGGTAAAAAATGTTTTAATTTGTTCGTGATTAGCAACTTCTGTTTTGTAAATATCTGTTTTAAAAAGAGTTTCAATTTGCATTATTCTTTAAAACCGCCACCGTCCATTTCAACGGTAACTACTTCTTGTTCTGCCTTAACTGCGTTTTCTTTTACAAATTTTTCTAAGTCGCCATGTAATCTTGCACTTACTTGACCTAATGTTAATGCAAGATTTTTTGCTTGTTGAATAGTAAGTTTTACTTCTTTTGCCTGAGATGAATCAGCAGTTTTTACCTGCTGAATAAATGTTTCAATTGGCGATGTATTAATCGGCTCTTTTGTCATCTGCATTTGCCTTACTTAATTCTTGTCGCATTGTTAATTCGTCTTTAAAAGGACCTTTTGAAATATAACCATCAATAGTAACAAGTTTAGGACAAAAACTTCTTACCCAGCCTTTTTCAAATCTAATAATATAGTATCCTGCACAGTATAATGATTTAGATTTTTTGCTTTTTGTAAACAGTGGAAGTTTACGTTTTACATCATACATACTGTTATGTGGAGTACAAGATGTTTTAAAACCATGAACTTCTTTATCAGCAGTTACAGTTTGAGCATCTTTAATGCCCCATTCGATGTCAACATCTTTTGTTAATTGTTTTTCGTTCTCGTAAAATTTTGTATGTGTGTTACAACAGTACATATAGGTTTTATCTTCTTGTTTAGATAAAGTTCCGATACGTTCACCGTCTTCTTCAACAATCCAAAACTTTCCTGCTACGATTGGGTTTGCTTTAATTCTCGTCATTTAATCCTCCAAAAGTTTCAGTGTTTACAACTTTAGCATCTAACTCTCTATTAGAGGCTAACGCCGCATATAATCTCGTTCGGCCGTCAATTACGTATTGACCGCTTTTTAATTCTAAAATCAAAGGTGGACGACAAGTCCTGTTTTCAATTGCTTCAAGAATTGGCTCTAAAGGAAACTCTCTTTCTCTATAGTCGCGTTTGTCACGCTTCTGCATTTCCTGTATAAACATTTCTCTATACCCTTCTTTTCCGCTTACTTCTTTTAGTGCTTGTAAAGTATACGGATCTTCCGGCATATTGTCTAAGTTATTTAACCCTAATATTTGTTGGATTGTTAGATTTTGGACAGGTAAATTCTCTAATATTTTACCCATTCTTTTAGCGGCATCTTCTCTATACCACTCATCTGATGGCAGTCCTCTACCTAAATTTAATGGTAAATTGCCTACAAACTCTTTAACATTAGGCTCTGGACAACCAATCAATTCATATGCATCTAAAAAGTTTTCGTCCATAAGTTGCATTATACGTACCTTGCATTTAAAGGTTCGCTATAACTTTGTACTTGCTCTGCAATCCTATTAAGTTCGTGTTTTGCACAAAACTTCATTAATTTAATTCCTACCTGTGATACTTCTTTAGGTTTACTATTATCCGCAATAACTTGTGCTAAGACTTGTTTAATCTCATCTGGTTGTGCAGTTAAATCACAAAGTGTTACATTACGCTGATAGTCTTCAAGTACTCTGTGTTCTTTACCTTCATGATCGACCCAACGTTGTAGCATTAAGTTATTCCAGTTATAACCTTTAGATTCTTTATCGTCAAATGCTTCCATTAAGCCTACTTTACTCTTTGTGCCTTTTACTCGAACACCTGGATATGCACTAAACACATTGTCGCTCGTATCACCTCGCATACACTTTTCAAATAGTAACCATTGTGGGTTAGGTGCCGGCTTTGGCTCTTTAGTTTTCTTATCAATTACATGATTACCTTTCTTATCAAAATAACCTTCATGTGTAATTGTTACATCTTGAACACCATTGTACTGCTTTACATTGGGAGCAATTAATTGTGCAAAATCTCCGTCAGTTGAAATAATAACATGGTTGTCATTAGGGTGTGATTGTATCCAACCAGCGATTAAATCATCTGCTTCAAGTTGCGGGTGATGTAAAACAGTACAATTAGTTTTGTTTGAAATAAATTCTTTAAACTCATCAAACATTTCCCAGAATACTTCTTCTTCCTCTTGCTGACTTGCAGTAAGAGCCGCACGAGCATCACTTCTATTTCTTTTGTAAGGTTCGTAATAATCTTTACGCCAACTACGACCTTCAAGACAAAAAATAACATGACTGCCGTCGAAGTCTTGCCATGCTTTACGAATACCATTAAGAGTAATATGAAAAGCCATACCTACTTTATCTGTAAGGTTACCTCTTACAACGTGTCTTGCACGAAAGAAAGTATTAGCGGTGTCTACAAGAATATAATTCATTTTACGTCCTTAAGATATTTTTCTTCATACCATTTTGCAAATTCAGGATTAGTTTGCATTGTTTCATAAACCTGCTTCGCACTTAATTGATCAGATCTAATACAATCCGCTAACGCTTGATACTCGTCAGGCTTATATTTAGGATCTTTAAACATGACTTTATTATACTATTTCTTGGCGTTGTTGTCAACCGGTTTTTGTGCCTTATCTTGAATTTCAGTAAGTACTTCTTTATTCATAAAAGGAATAGCGTTCATTTCTTCATGATTAAAACTTCCAGTAAGTCTTAAGTCAAATGCAACACTAATACGTAAATCGTCTCTTGTATGTGGTTCTACATAGTGTGGAGTAGAACTTGGAAACATTACACAACCACCTTTTTTATTTGGTAAAGCAATTTTTGATTCAGGATCATATGGAGAATGATAAACAGTTCGTGTATGATAATCTCCAAAATGCATATTACCACTTAAATAAGAATCAGGTTGTGCTCCGTGAGCGTGTGACTCCATACCTTCATCTTTTCTTAAAATATTTGCCCAACATACAATTTGTAAATCTTTTAATTCAATTTGGGCGTTTTGTACATATTCAAGATATGAATATCTTAAGAATGTAATTAATTCTTTAAATGCAGGTTCATCTTGGTCAAGTAAATTATATCTACCAAATCTTGTAGTAATATGTTTTTTATCTAACCCTGTACCACCTGTGTTAGTGTATTCGTAATCAAGTATTGTTTTTTCGTTATCTTCAATCCATTTATAAATTTTATCTACTTGATCTAAATCAGTCCAATTAGTTAACCAAAGAGGAATATTCCAACTTGGTGCAAACTCTGTAACTGGATGATAACTTTTAATTCTTACTAAAGACATTACTTAACCTCCGCTTTGCCGTCACCTAAATTTTTTGTGTTGATATAACCTGCGCCTCTGTCAGTATTCATACCTTCTTCTGCAAGAACATTTCTTGCAAGATCTTTAAACCACATATCAACAATCTCTTCGTTTGTTTCACCTTTGTATCCAGCATCAAGAAGTTGTTCGATAAACTCATTGTTCCAATCAAGTTCAAAGAATCCATTTCTAATATTATCTTTGTTGACTTGTGTATCAAGTACACCAACCCAAGGTTTTTTAGCCTTTGTTGCGGCTTCTTTTTCTTTTAACATTAAATCACGATGCGAAAGTTCTTTCGTATCTGTTGATTTCTTTTTAAACATATTTTTAAGTTTATCCATCATAATCCAGCCTTTCTTGCTTTATCATCTAAATTTTCTTGCTTACGTTCCCCATGCGTTTCCGAAGATGTCGACGTGTAGTCTGGGTGTATACCTCCAGCCTCGCTCCATTGCCAATCCTGCAACTCGTCGTGTGTTGAGTTTGTATTCTTCCGACCTACCACCGAGAGGCATAACATATACAGGGCAATCAATTCCTTCTTTGCGGTATTCATCAACTGCTTTAGTAACTTCGTCCACATCTTGTTCATCAGCCACGACAAACTTGAAATACATATTACTCCCAGGTACATCGTAGTAACTACGAGCAATTTCAGGCTTGATAGCAGAACTCCAACTTTCGCCTGAAACGGAAAGTTTCGGAGAGCAACTAAAAGTAATTTCGAATCTGTCTTGAGATCCGAGATAATCTCTGAAATCGTCTCTAAGAGTTTGTGTTGTATTTGTTTCAAATGTAACATTTTTAAGGTCTCTCATCTTTTGGTGTTCGAACAAGTCAATATATAATCTTTGCCATCCAAGCAAAGGTTCGCCACCTGTTAATATAAAATGGACATCTTGTCCATTTGACATAGTCCATTTGCCTTCGGGTGTTAAACTTAACACATAGTCAACGACTTCGTCAACAGTGTGATCCTTCATATACTTTTTAAATTCAGGGTAGATACTTGCATAAGTATCACAACCTGTATGTATAATAGGCAAGTCCTCAAACTTGTCAACTTTTTCTGTAATACCCGAGTCTAATAATTCTTTGACTTCTGGATTATATTTAACTCCAGTATCACGCATTGGAGTACCTCTTGGTAATCCAAAATTCATACAACGAAAGTTACAACCAAAGGTACGTAGAAATACGCTCGGTACTCCTACAAATCTACCTTCACCTTGTACAGAATAAAATGCTTCTGAATATCTTAGTTTCATTCTTTCACCTGTACTAAAGGCTCGTTAATATAAGAATCGTGGTAATCACCGTTTTTTTGATATTGACGTACACTTGTATCTTTAACAAGCATTCCGTCTTTAACAGTGTAGGTAGTGTATTCTGCTTTGATTACACCTTCCTTAGATCTTTCAATATGTTGTTTCATAGGTCCTTCCTCAATCACGTGCAAACTCCTGTTGTAATTTAATATTGTCCATAAACTCTTTCTTGGTACCTGGATCATCAGCAAATGCACCTTTAAGCACAGTTGTTTGTGTTAAACTACTTTTTGCTCCAATACCTCTGTTCTCACAGCAACCATGTGTTGCTTGGACATATACACCTACGTTTTCAGAACCTGTTGCTCTCATAATCTCACGAGCAATATCATTGTTTAGTTCTTCTTGTAGTGTACCACGTCTTGCACACCATTGTGCAATTCTTGTGTACTTTGATAAACCAATAAGTGTTTCTGCGGCAATAATACCAATGTATGCTACACCATTTACTGGTTGGTGATGATGTGAACACATACTCTTAAGTTCACTTCTTACAACCAACATACCTTTGTAACCATCATCTACATGATTAGGAAATGCAGTTGCATTAGGTATAGGTTCATACCTACCACTCATTATTTCATTGTAATACATTTTTGCAAGACGTCTTGCAGTATCTTGGGAATTTGGATCGTTGTATCGATCAATAATTAACCTATCAAGAACAGATTCAAATGCTTCTGTGGCTTCGTCAATAAGTGCTTCTTTATCACCTTTATAAATGAATTCACTAATATTATCGCCTGCCCAATAACGCTTGTTTGCGTCTTTGATTCTGCGTGTTACTTCTTCATATTTTTTCAATTTACTTCTCCGAGTTATAGACGTGGATGTCTATTATTGTTTACATTATATACTTTATTTAGGTTTTTGTCAAGTATATTATACATCAAAAATACTTTTTGAGTACTTCTAATTGATCATCGTAGTCTGCAATAATACGCAATTCTTTTTCAATAGTTTCCAAAGTATCTGGATGTTCTGCTACACCTGCTGTATTTTGCATAAGAATTTCTACGTTGATTCTATGCTTTTCGATGTGTCCTTTTGCGTGTTCAATTACTGCACTTTTGATTGCTTCTCTTAAATCAGCCATTTTAATTTCCCTTTCTAACTATGTTTAGCAAATATGATTTTAACCAAAAAAGTAATACAAAAAATATTAATACTAATAATTCGATCATAATCCTATTTGGGTTACAAATTCATTTGCAATTAGATTATGAGCATCTAAATTAAAATGTTCATCGTCAATTGTAAATGAATCTATTGCTCCTTTACCTTCCAAAAACTGTCTAACGTTTTGGTTAGCAACTTTACCATAAGAACAATCACCAATGATATTTAGATCATTTGGCAACCAAGTGTTCTCATTAATGGCAAAGATTTTTAACTTTGCATTATTTTCTTTGCAAAGTGTATTCCAAAGATATACTTCTTTGAAAAAACTTCTTTGTGATACGACAGTCATTAACTCATACCATGCTTTAATTCTTTGGTAACCATCTGTTTGTATGTTAGGGTCTTGCAAATCAAACGGTTCAAAAGTAAAACCAATTGAAGGGTTAACAGCATAATCACCTGCAACTGTAATACGACCACCATCAAAACTTTTACCTTCATCGTGCCACATATTAATATTGTAGCAGTCGATACGTCCTTTTGTTTCTTCTAAGTTCATATGACGCTCAAGTGGTACTATATTTTCATAGTGACAGGGATTTGAAAATCCAAATCTAAATCTATTCCAATATGTTTGTTGTATAATAACTTCGTCTATATCGTTATACTTCTTGAATAGAAAAGCAAGTCTTTCACTGTAATCATACCAACCACGTCCAGGACAAGCAAAAATTACACCATCTTTGTTTTGATTGTTGATATAAATTTCTGCCCAGTTGTTTTCATTCCAACGGTCTCGTGTACCTTCGGTTTGAGAGTAACTATACCCTGCACTATGACTACAACCTATTATTGCTGTTCTCAACTTGCTTCCTTTATCCTTGCTTCGATGCCGCCGTGAATAGTCCAATTACAACCATCACTGTCATAACCTCTTTCGGTTAAAAACTCATATCTTCCTTGCCAGTTTTCACTTTCAAGTTGTGCTTCATAATCTTCGTTTAATTTATCTTGCTCTTCTTCTGTAAAGTGATTTCCAAAGAAAACAAAATCTTCTGCACAACCATCAAATGTGTCCCATAACTCTATAATATCATAATCTTCATAGTCCCAAACTTCGCCATCTTCTCCTAAAGACTCTTGCAAAAACTGTGCTTCGTCTTCATTCTGTGGAGTAACAAGAAATGTTCCATTACGCCATAACACCTCTGTGTTTAATCTTTTACCAGTGTCAGAGTGCTCAAACATTTCAACTTCTACTAAACTCTTTTTTCGATAAGCAGTAATTTCATAAGTTTTTCCAACTTCAATAGTTTCTACAGTATCAGACATTATACACAATCTCCTATGTCTTGAAATAGACTTGGTTGTCTCGGATCAGGAAGAGCATACTTTTGCATATGCGGAATAACACCACGTACACCACCTTTAGGATCTGCCATATCGCCTTTGCGTCTTGGAATTAAATGTACGTGTGGCCACATTACAGTTTGTCCTGCTTCTTTGCCTACATTCTGTCCAATGTTATATGAATCACAGTAACCTTTCTGTACCCAATCATAACCCCAAGCATATGCGGCCTTATAACACTTTTCTAATTTTTCCCAAGTTTCTTCTTTAGGAACAAAAAGAATATGTCCTTCTGTAACCGGAAAGCCATCGCGAAATACAGTATAATCTCTTGTGTCAATTAACACATCCTTCCATGGTATATCGTTAAAAGTTTTAATATTCACCTACATTCTCCCAAGGGTAAACAAGCCAAACATCTTCTTCGGCTTTATTAACTTCATCGCAATGATATGACACACTGTCAAACTCACTACTTAGGTTTTCTGTTAATACTGCAAAGCGGACATTGTTACCCCAAACAGTACTCCACCCTATATCTTCATTTGGTAAACAACTTGCCGGCCAATCTTGTTTAATCCATTTAAATGTGGCGCCTGTATCGTTAATATCATCTACAATGAGAATCTTTTTACGTTTAGCAAGGTCCCATCGACTTTTATATGTTTCTTGTTCATCTTTATCAACATAGCCGAACGCATCTTCGCTCATCCATGCATTACTTTCTAAATGACTATCATCGTCACGTAGTGCAACCTTAAGTGCTTCACAACGAATGCCTGTCATGTTTGAAATAATAGTAGCAGGTACATTACCGCCTCGT
>Ga0208880_1000004_pt1 | contig 73706 bp, 102 predicted proteins | sample Knorr_S23_td_Sur_FD_185606 | JGI IMG/M metagenome (GOLD analysis project Ga0208880, IMG submission 185606) | Marine microbial communities from Southern Atlantic Ocean transect - Knorr_S23_td_SurfaceB_ad_5m_LV_B (SPAdes) (version 2) | ecosystem: Environmental > Aquatic > Marine > Oceanic...
TTCATCTCAAGGTCTAAACCAACTTCACCATCATATTTGAGTTGTTCACGTTCAATAACACTGCTGCCCTTATGCTGCGCTATTTCGCCTATGCTTGCATATACAGGTGTGCTTAATACTAAGGCACTAATCAGACTGCGTAATATCAACATCATGACCATCACCTGAGAATGTAGCATCTACAGTATTATCATATATTCCACTTTGTTTAATATAGTAGTTGCTTCCTCCGCCGGTGATGTCTAATGTTACGCTATGTCCTGCACTGTCTCCATCTCCATCTTGATCTATTTCAACTACTACACCACCTTGACCCGATGTGTATGTAGTTGTAGAATCTGATGATGTTGCTGTGCTTAATGTAGCACTGTTGTCTAATGTTACGTTAACCACAGCACTTGTGCCATCTATATTAGTAATTAAAATATTTCCATCGCCATCAATTGTAAAGTCTACTTGGGCACCGTCAGCATCTGCTGTTTCGCCAATTTTCAGAACAAACTCGTTGCTGTCACCTGTTGTTGTAATATTAAGTGTTACATTTTCACAGTTCACACCTGAAGTAGCATCACAGGTTAAATCAACGGTGTTGCTGCTACCTGTAAACTGCCAAGTACCTGTATAAGTGTTGCCCTTTATCACCGCATCAATTACATTGCTGTCGCCAGTCTGTGTAATGCTGAATGTCATATCATCGCCATCCAGAGTTACATCGGTTGTTGAATCGCCAAACTCGTTATTTTGGCCGTCTTGGGTAATATCCAGATCTAGAGTGTCACCAATTTGTGTGATGTAAATCTCGTTAGCGTATGCTGCACTTGCGAGAACCAATGACAGGATGGCCCCGTATAGTATTGCCCTCATATTTTTCACCTCCGGCCTTTCGCCATACGTATTTATACAGTACCCTTGTTTTATAAATACACTTATATTTAGTGTAAATATTTTTACAGTAAAGTGAGCATATAATGAATATAAATACAGTTATGAAGACACTAGAACAAGGACAAAAAATACACAAAGAACAACAAGCGTTCTGGGATACATTTGAAGAAATGTGGCCTAAAGAAGAAAGACATGTAGAAGAAAAATGCTTACACGATGAAGTAGACGATTTTATAATAGATAAAATTGCGGCAGCATTAAAAGAATGTAATCACAATCGCACACACACTGCTGATAAACTTGGAATTAAAAGAGAAACACTTTTGGCTAAGATGAAGAAGTATTGTCTTCTTTGAACTTCCAAAGATTTTGTTGTTCACCTTGGTAAATCAATTCAATAACTGCTGCCTCTATGGCTGCTCTTACTGCATAGTTTGTTGCTTCATTTACAGTATATCCTGTTTCAATTTCTAGTGCTTCTGTACCAAGATCTAAAAACTTAAATACATTCCCACCTTGTCTAAAACTTGCTATAGATTTTTGTGCAGCGACACTTACTAAAACACGGCCTGTGCTAACACTTACTAAACGCATAGAAACAGTAACAGTATCAACTCTGTATTCAGTTGCAGTTCCTACACCTAAATACATAGCACCGTTGCCGCCTGTTTCTATATTACTATCATATCCAATAATGCCACCTTCCAATAGTATACCTGCAAATTTCATTGCTGCTAATGGAGTAGGATTATCTTTTTCGTAATTCTCTCTAGTATTACGTATTAATTGACGTTCCTTAATAACATGATCCATACCGCCACGCTCTACAACTTCAAACCAACTGCCATTGCCTGCTTGCAGAAGAGCATCTATTACCCATGCTTCTGCACCTTGAGTGACAGCACTGCTTAAATTTGCTACATTATCTGCTGGTTTACGCTGGCCTGTTTTGTCTGTAAATTCATACACACCAATTGTCATTTTAGGTCCATCTATAGATGGTAAGTCATTTAGTTCCTGCACCATTGGATTTTCTTGAATGATAGGGCCTTGTTGTAAACTTTTAGGCAGGTTACCTTTTGCAGCACACCCTGTCAGGATCAAACTCGCTATTAAGATTAAGTACTTCAAAAATTGAATTCTCCTGCGCCTGGTATTGTAATTTCTGTGTAGCCATCTGGGCCATCTACAATAAGTGTGATACTGCCTGTAGTTTCATCTCTTGTCCAAGTGATAGTAGCACCTTCAACTTCTGTAGTTCCAGTGTTTGCACATGCTGGTTGATCTTCATCTCCACATGCCGCAAACATATTGTCTACAAGTTGTTTGGAAAGTGTAGCATATATACGTGATTCTAAGTTACGAATAAATTTATTAAGAACTGTGTTTTCAAGTTCACGTGCAATACGCTCTTCTTCACGTTTTGCTTCATCTTCTCGGTCTTTTTTTCTATTAAAGGTAAGTTGTTCAAGGCTCAACATGTGAGCACTATAACCTTGTCCGCTAAATGCTGGTGATTTGAACTGGTGTACTAAATCTGCACCTGCAATACCAGGTTTAGATAGATACCAGAATGAAAATAATACTAATAAAAAGTAACGCATAACATTACTATTTAGCCTGTGCTGACTTGTATTCCTAGATCACGCATCTGTCTACTTTTAGCATTGTAAACAACACCTTTTGAAGTTTGTTTGACAAAATCATGTAATTGCTCGCCATTGATAATATACTGGTATTGTGATACACCAATAATTAGAATGCCGTCATGACCTGCTGCTGCTTTATAATCATCAAACATGGCTATGTTCCATGCCATTCTAAATTTAGGAGTACCAAATGTAGATTCTATTTCAGGACGCTTGCCGTTAAACCATGCTTGGTTCACTGCTTTTGCGAATTCTTCAGTAGGAAAATCTGCAGGCAGGCCGCCTTCTGTTGGACTTGCTGCAACTACACTTACTGATTTACCTTCGTATGGTGTACCCGCAAGTGCTTGTGTCATTGGAGTAATATCTAATTTATGTCTGTCGTTATAGATACGGCCGCCACCCGATGATAAACTTTTGCCGCCTCCTTTGATTTCAATTTTCTTACCATTAATAATAAGATCACCGCCTTCGTTTTCGCCTACATAACGAATTTTCTGGCTCATAATAGCAAGTGCAGCTTCTGCTGGTCCTGCGTCACTTTTAGAAAAGTTTTGTCTTGTAAGGTTAACAAATAATTTTTCAGGAATACCGTCTGTAACTGCGTCAAGCAAAGGTGCAGGACCTTTCATGCCACCTGCTGGGATCAAGGCATTTATATTAATAAATTCCTCACCTGCGTTCCATCTTTCAACAAAATCTTTTACTTCATTAGTTGTACCTAGATCAGGAATAGTTTTTACAAGATATGCAATTTCTTCTGCACCGATATCAGGGTCTTCGTGTGCTCTGATATAGTTTTCGATACGTGTGCCAATTTGTGGTCCTACAATCAACTTATAAGTTTTATCAAATAAAGGATCGTCTGCACGTTTTTTTGATAGTGCTCTAATAACTCTATCTTTTTTCTGCTGGTCTGTTACTTCTCTTATTTCTCTATAACGCATATTAAAACTCCTGATACAATATTTATCTCACATCAGGGAACAACATGTCCTTGCAAAACTTGTCAACGTCTTCTTCAGGTAAGCCGAGTGATTTCATCACCGCCGGAGTGTGTGGATTTTTACGTTGGTTTTCGCAGTAATGATTTTGAGATGCTATTACTATATCTCTGTTTCCGTTTCCTGTGTAATCACCAATTTCCATCATGTATGCTTCAAGATTGCTCAATGCTTTTTTAATAATAGCATCTGCTTCCTCTTCTGTCTTTACGTTACCTGCTGCTAACATTTTTTCCGTAAAAATAGCCTGCGCCCATTCTGGTAGTTCTCTTTGTTTGCTAGGTATAATATCTTCAACACTCATATAATAACCTTCAATCATAGGATGATTAGGATCACTACTTGGCGAAAAGTCATGGAACGCACCTGTCATCTTAGTCTTACCTGCAATAACATCAAAGCCATAAATTGGTCCGTCATTGTTTAACACAGGAAACACACATACATGCATCATCCAAAGTCCTTTTGAATCTCTTGCATCTACAACATCAATGTGCGCTCGGCGAACAGCATCATTTGCCCAAACACGGTTAATCCAGCCATCTCTATTGAAATATTCTAGTCCATCTTCTTGTATTTCTTTTGCGTTCTTATCAAATATTTCAATAATCTTATTTTGACAATCTATTAATTTATCCCAAATCATGCTCATTGATCTAACTCCTCAAATAGTTGCATAGCAAATTCAAAGCATCTATTTGCTTCATCTGCCATACCGTCGTGTAACCGTTCTCTTACTGTTTCTTTTAATTTGTCTACATTTGCAAATTGGTACATGTATCCAGATCCAGGGTTACGTTTTTTAATCATTTGTCCACCGTACATGTCGCCAAAATGTCTAACATAGATATGTGCTAAAACTTCGTCTTGTTCAGTCATACTCATAACATACTGAGTATAGTCAGCAATCACAGGACATAATAAACTGGCATCTCTTGTTATATTATATTCTTCTTCTAGTTCTTCCATATCGGCTCTAATATTTGCTGCTCTTGCAATACCTTCTATGCCTTCGAGAACATTTAATTCGTTTGCCTTAGTTTCTAAAACAGAGTATAGACAAAATTGATTGTAGATATATTTGTAATATTCTTCAGGAGACATGCCCGTCAATAATTTGCGGGCATGTTGTGTGCGTTCTGCTTTTTGATGGTTTTCCCATGTTAGTTCTTTTAGTTTAGACAAAGTTTTTCCTTTAATAAAAAAGTAATTATCATAACTTTACTTTAGAATTTCTCTATTATGAATCTATTTCTTCTACTCTAACTCTTAAAGGAAATCCATTTTCTCTAGAAACACCTGTTGCTTCTAATGCTTTTTGTTCAGCAATCTCAAAACTATAAATTCCTACAATGCCTGAACCTTCTTCGTGTATTTGCATTGTAATATTGTGTGCTTGATCTTCTGAGTGTTTAAAAACTTCAACAAGCAAACTTACAACAAAGTCCATAGGAGTCTGTTCATCATTTAGAAATACAACTTTGTATTGACCAGGTTCTTTATATTCGATTGTTATTTTTTCATCAATTTTAATATCTTCTAAAATATTAGTCATCATATCTCCTAAATGGGGGGATGTCACTCCCCCCTAGACTTTTAGCCTTCGATTGTTTCGTGTACAGCACCATTGTAGTCTGTAATTTTAATTTTCTTTGGTTTTTGTGCTTCTGGTACTTCACGTACTAGATGAATATTTAACATTCCTAGTTCTAGAGTAGCATTAGCAACTTCTACATGCTCTGCAAGTGTAAACTGTCTGCGGAAGTTACGTCCGCCGATTCCTTTATGAAGATAGTTTACTTCTTCATCACCTTTTGGAGCAGTACCTTCTACAGTCATTACATTCTTTTCTACTGTAATATCTAGGTTGTCCATACCAAATCCTGCGACTGCAATACTAATCATATATTCGTCTTCGTTGATTTGTGCAATGTTGTAAGGTGGATACCCGTTTGATTTGCTGTTTGCAAAATCTCGTGTCATTTCATTAAAGATTCTATCAAATCCAATAGTTGCACGATGTAGATGGGGTAAGTCTAGTGTTGTTAATCTTGTCATTTCATTTCTCCTTATTAAGCAAGATATGTGATGTGCCCTTTTCGGCGCACAACTTATTTATACATTATTAATTAATTTTTGTCAAGTCCGATTCCATAATTTTATTATAGATTTTCCTCTTTGACTTCCTGCAAAAGTTAATATTGTAGGTATTTTTCGCACTGCATGGGTTTCGAATAATTCTGCCCACCAATCTGCTGATTGTATAGTACAGTGTGCATTTTCTCCGTTAGGTAAAAACTTTTTTGCAAGTCCACAATCAATAAAATGAAAGTTTGCTTTTCTAGATTTTTGTGTGCAGTATCTAATAATTTTTGGTAATATATGTTCAGGTATATGTTCCAAACAATCAGTACTCATTATCATGTCATGATGTTTTAAAGGTAAAGTTGAATATCTAGGCACTGCTGGATCATAATAGGTAGGTTTTAATTTTCCCCATGGTCTTACTATCATAGGACGCCAGTGCTTTGCTTTGCCACATCCAAAGTCTAATAGAGTTTTACAACCTGTTTGATCAAAAAGTTTCTTTGCAATGATCCACTCGTCAGTTTTTGGTCTTCCATCATACCAGCCTTCATTGTGCATGATTTTATACTGCTTGTTATATTTTTTATCTATCATTAAGCATTTAATTACCAATAGTTGATTTTTCGTATACTGAGTTGTGTGTTTGTGTACAACGTATGAAAGTTGCACATTTGCTGAGTTGCTTGAGTTTCATTGCACCTGTATAGGTACAAGCACTGCGTACACCTCCTAAAATATCTTGTATGGTATTAGCAACAGATCCTCTGTAAGGTACAAGCACTGTGCGTCCTTCAGAAGATCGATAGTCTTTCAAACCATCAAAATGTTTATCGTTTGCACTTTTTGAACTCATGCCATAAAATTGTACAAATTTCTTCTTTTCAAAAACAGGCTGCATCGGAGGATCAAATTCTCCTTTTTCAATTGCTTCAAGTGCCCGTTGTCTTTCTTCTTCAGGCATTCCTTCTGGAAAAGGCTGCATCTTTGCTTCCATGGTTTGATATGTTTTAGTGATTACTTCGCCACCGCCTTCATCGTGTCCGGCAAGCATACCACCTAGCATTACAAAGTCTGCACCAGCAGCAAAGGCTTTAGCAACATCACCAGGACAAGTACAACCACCATCAGCAATGATATGGCCACCCAATCCGTGTGCTGCGTCTGCACATTCGATAACCGCACTAAGTTGCGGATATCCCACTCCAGTCTGTATCCTAGTAGTGCATACGCTACCAGGACCAATACCAACTTTAACAATATCAGCGCCAGCAAGAATCAATTCCTCCGTCATTTCTCTAGTAACTACATTTCCAGCAATAATAACTAGGTCTGGAAACTCTTTTCTCACTTTACGAACATGGGCTGCGAAATGATCGCTATATCCATTTGCGATATCCATGCAAACATATTTTAATTTATGATCGCAGTCTTTTTTTACTTTGTACAATTTATTGTAATCACTATCACTTGTACCTATACTCATTGCTACAAATTCTGTACGTTCCATAGGACCATTAAAATATTCAATAAGTTCATCTGCACTGTAAGTTTTTACAAGACAAGTAAAGATTTCACCTTCTGCAAGTTTGTCAGCCATTGCAAATGTACCAACACCGTCCATGTTTGCAGCCATAATAGGAATACCAATAAAATGATATTCATCTGGGGTAGGCTCAGCAATGTTATGATCGTAATTTCTAAATTGGAATTTACGATTTAGTTTAACTTGACTACGACTAACCAATGTACTGCGCTTAGGACGAATTAGTACATCTTTGTAGTCTAATTTTAAATCTTCTTCCAAACGCATTTATCAATAACCCATTTCTGCTTTACGTTTTAGTTCGTTTTTCTTAAAGCGTCTAATGGCTGCTTCTTTTGCTTTACGGCGTTTAGTGCCTTTTGATTCGTAAAATTCACGCTTACGAAGTTCTTGCAATAAACCGTCTTCTGCAACTTTTTTCTTAAATTTACGAAGTGCTTTATTAACATCGTTGTTGTGTACTTCTACATATAATCCGCTGAACTCAAAGTCGTTGCGGCGTCTCATTTTATTATTCATTAATTACTCCATTTTTTATATGATAATATCAGTTAGAAACTTTGTCAAGTAAATTTTGTTCAAACCATGTAAGGTCATAAAATCTGTTTTTACTAAGATGATGAAATCCTACTCTATCTTCTTGTAGTGTATAATATGTATTTGGCTGTGCAACCAAGTGTGATACAAAATTAGTAGTTAATAGATCTAAATTATCAATATCAACTATTGATATGTCTACCATTTTGCATAGTCTTAAAAACCAAGCAGGTTCTTCTTCTACGCCAGTATAAAGATACACGTTTACAGGTATATCAATACGTCTTAAAATGTCCTGTAAATCTGTACGCAGATTTTGGCTTGGACAAAGCAAAAGAATACTATAACAGTCGTTAGCAATAATATCTGGTGCAGTAATAATAGTTACGTCACTCATTATCTTTTATACGCTGCCAAATTGAATTTTCATTTTGTTCCTCATTTTGATTGTAAGATTGTTCCCAAGGAAGTGTGTCAATCTTACCTTTTATATATTGGTCTTTCCAAAACTTAATTGTCTGATCTGGATGAAGTCTTTTCCATTCTTGTTTGCTAGTTTGATAACTTAAATCAGTTTCTAGTAAGGCTAGTCTTTCAGTCCTTTTTTTTTGAATTACTTCTTCAGTGTCTTGCGTATAATCTTGGATTTGTTCATCCAATCCCTCGGTAGAGTTTCCTCCATCATTTCCGGTTCTAGACTGGGTATTATCTCCCTCATCCTCTCCACTGTCAACGTTGATGTCGTTTGCTTCACTGGTTCCGGTGTTTTCGGCTGATTGAACATCGCTTCGTTCTTCCTTGTCCTCTCCGGATCGTGTATGTTCATCATGCTGAGTATCATTGCTTTGATTATCAACTTTAAATCCTGTATTGGCTACAATGCGCTCTGCCCTAGCACGATCATAGTCTTCCCAATATTGCTTATCGATTGGTTTTGGTTTCCTATGGAATTCAAATGTATATTGGCTTGCGATTAGCAATAGAACAGCAAGCGGATCAAATACAAATATAATTGTAATGATTACCCAACGCACTGCTTCTTCTAGTACATCTCTGTCTGCGTCCTCATAGATAAATTCTGCAATATATTTGATTGGACCTACTTCTGCTTCCAGCTTTCTATATTCTGCTTCGATAGCATATTTTTGTTCGGTCATTTCATCAATTAATACATTTGCATCTCTGATACGCTGTGTCTGTTCGTCGATTATAGCGTCTACATCTGCGCCGCCGTCGACTCTAATTCTGTCTCTTAACCTCTGTATTAAATCATTACTTGCAGCAATTTGTGCATCTGCGCTTTCACGTAATTGTTTAATAGAATCTCGTGCTGCATTAATACGAGGATCATCTGCTTGACGCAAGGCAGTGATTTGTTCTTGTGCTGTTTGCCTTGCGCTCCTATTAGCAGGAATATCTGTGTTTAAAACTGTATCAATTTTGTTCTGTATACTTTGTTTAGCAGTTTTACTATCTTCGATTGCACTAGATCTTATGCTGTCAATAGCATCTAGTAAATTTTGCTTTCTAGTGTTAATGTTGTCAGTCTGTGTACCACGCAAGTCTTTCACTAGTTCTGTCAAACGGGTTCTTTCGTTATCTAGTGTTTGAGTTGCTTGTGTTCTTAAATCTGTTTCTTGTGCTTGTAGTTGAGAAATACGTTCCTGTTGTGCTTCCACCCAAGACTGTAATGCTCTACGTGTATTACTACCAAACAATCCATCGCTTGTTACACCTATAGTCGCTTGACCTTCCTGTATCTTAGCACGTTCTGTACTTTGCAACTTGTTTGTTGTTACAACAATTGATTCTTCAATTGCAGCAATTCTAGTTTTTAAACTTTCTATAGCACTTGTGTCTATTTCTAAATTAGAAATACGCTGTTCATACTCGTTTGCTTGCGCATTAATTCTTTCTAAATCAGCATCTAATTGTGCAATTTGTTCATTGTATGGTTGAACTTGTTCTTCAATACTTGCAACACTAGTGCCGTCTAATTCCCTACGTAGGTCTAAAACTACGCTATTTAATCTTGTAAGTTCATTATCTAAACTTTTAATTTCGTCATCATAGACTGCAACCCTGTCTTCTAACACTGACAATTGTGTTTGTATAATTGCATTTTGTTCATCGATAGCAGGTTGAATTCTTTGATATGCACTGTCTATGCGCTCTTGTTCTTTGTCAATTTGTGATTGTATATCGTCATTCAAATTGCCTGTGCTTGATTCTGCTTTTTGTATTTTTTCTTCCGCACGAACGATTATAGATTCTTGTCTAGCAATTTCAGTTTCTAGTCTTTCTACTTGTTCTACACTTTCAATGCTTGCACTTGTTTGTTCAATGTGCGCTTTTGACAAGAAGCCAAAAATGCCCATGCTAGTAATAAACATAAGAACAACAACTGATAGAGCAAGATAGGTTCTAAGCCACCACTTGGCTCTTCCCCAGTAGCGATGTAGCCAAACTGCTGTAACAAGTTTACCAATTTCTAATGCACCGCCCATAATCATTATAGGTAAAGCGGCAGCCGCAAATATTGCGACTAGCCCTGCGATACTATAATAAATTGCTACTGCTGAAATTGTTAATGCAGTAAAAAATACTAAAAAACCTAATACCATTTATTCCCACCTATAAAAAATATGCACACCAATCCTTCCTACTAACTGTAAATCCTTTGCCCATCTTGGCTCTACGTAGTTGGCATGATAATGAGTAGCACCTTCGGTAATACCTCTGTGTTTTCTATCCCATACCATAAACCATGCAATCTGTTGAGCATCTATCCATGCATCAGTGTCTTGTGGACGATCTGATTTTCCATCACAATACCAACTAAATTGGCATTGATTGCGTTTCATACTTCCGTCTGGATGTTTGTTTCCTTGCTTGACGACTTCGCAAATACTATCTGGATATCGTGTATCTTCTACACGATTTATTACCACGTCTGCAACGGCTACTCGGTCTGCGTAATTACTTCCCCTTGTTTCATAATATATATTTAGTGCGAGACAATACACCTGCGGATGTGTTTTCTCGCTGTATAACTCTGTCTTTTTTGTTGTTGCGTGTACACTTGTTGTAAGCATAATCGCAATTAAGCCTAAGATTATTCTTTTCATTTCTGCCTCGTTTATATATTTAAGTGGTTTTTTGCATGTTTTTTATGCGTAGATTAGTTTCTACGCATTTGTGCTATATCTTTAGCATCATCTTTCTTATCTGCAAACACAGGAACCATATTGCTCTTATGCATTGTTGCAACACCTAACAATGTACGCTCGCCTGAATATACATTGCGTTCTTTTTGTGGTGCATGACCGTCAATACGATCACTAGTTGGAACTGTGTTAGCACTGCGATTACTATAGTCTGGCATTTCGTAACGATAGTCTGAACCTTTGCCAGTATAGCCCATAGACGCAAGCCATGTTTCATGCTCTGCTTGCGCACGTTGTAGTCTTTTGTTGTTAGATTTTTTCTGCTTACGATTGTACTTGGTTGTGGTCATATATGGACCTACAAGATGCATCGACATAATAAACTCCTAGTTGTGTTACTACTAGTTTAATATAGCATCTTAAAATTATTTGTCAACCTCTTTAAATCTTACTAATACACTATTCCTATCATAACCTCTCTGCGCAACACTATGATAGGAATCTTCAGTATTTTCAAATACAGTACAACTATTGTTTATTAAAGGTAATTCTATAAATGGTTTTCTGTCAACACCATGCAAAATAGTGCCTCCATCAGGACGGTCTGCTACGCTAAAAAAATATTGAAATGTAAAACTCCGTCCTTTATCATCCCATACATCTCTATGTACTCGCTGAAGTTTCATCCAAGGTCTGTCCCTTTTAAATGAAGGGCCTTGATTTTCTAATTTCATTAGTGTTTTTGATCTAAATTTTTCCTGTAATATTGGCGCAAGATCTAAAGCAAAAAAATCAAACAAGTCTCCTTGCGACATACCTTGCCACATACTTTCTTGGTTGTAATTACGCTTTGTCATTTTGTCTTTTTTATATTCCGACTTTATAAGTTTTTGGAATTCTAAAGGAAACAGATCCTTAACTACAAAATGAAGGAAAGGATCTGTTTTAAAAGGTTCTTGTAAAATTTTTTCTCTTACATCAACTATCAAGAACTACAACACCCTCACGTAAAAGCTTTTCTCTGTTGGCCATGTGTTTCATTTGAATTTCTTCTTTGCTACCGCCAAAGTATGCTACAGCATGTCCCTCTTCAATAAGTATGTCAGTGGCTCTACGTACTTCGCCTTCCCACTCTTCGACAAGAAAGTCTCCCAAAATTCGTCCGAACTTACCTTTTTTATCTTCTCCGCTTTTATCAATCTCTGTTTTGAGAACTTGAATAGATCCAATAGGCAATAATTCTTTTAATCTATTTTTACTTGCAAGACCAAAAGCCTTTTCAGTTTCATCTCTTGTTCTAGATTCCGGAGTGTCGATACCCATCATTCGTACTCTTTCTTTGTGCAGCCAAACACCAAACCCTAAATCTATATCTATGTCAACAGTATCTCCGTCAACTACCCTTAAAATTTTACATTTATATTCATACATTTTTTTGTATTCCCTCTCTAAGCAGCCTTGCCTTGGCCTCTACTTGGCTTGTATGAACGTTTTTTATCTTTATTCATACTACTCAGTTTAATTGAACTTTTGGTTTTACCAATACTTGTTTTCTTTTTATATTTTTCTGGTTTCCATACTGCACCAGTTGTACCTTTAGCCATTGCCCTCTCCCCATTCATCCATAATAAATTCTCCAAATGCCTGTCCAAATATCCACATCAGAACCAGCAAATGGGCTGCAATATATATTAACACTGGTATCACAACAAAACTCACCCAACGTGGCTTTTTTTCTAACCAATGTAATAACTGCTTGATCCTGTTCTTAACACCATCCATCAAATACTTGCCTACTACATAACGTATTACTCGCATTACAATAAGAATAGGTGAACTCAAAACGTCAAACAGTATTAAAAACAAATCAACAGAGACATCTACTATTGAATCTATGTTTAATTTTTTCTTAATACGTTGCCACATCAGCCAGATGAGAACATATTAATTAGTTCTGGACCAAAGTTTCCTGCTGCCCAACCTAGTGCTACAATAGCAACAACACCCATGACTAACCATTTCATTTTAAAATCGTCTACGTCCATGCGTAATGCTACAAGTTCATTTCCAAGGATTCGAACACTTACTTCGAGCTTTCCTTTGTCGTCTACCTCTGACATAATAATGACTCCCTCTTAATATATGTGTATTTATTGTTATATTCACAAAAAAAGAGCCCAGAGGCTCTTTCTTTTATTTTATGTTCTATAAATTAGAAACTAAAACTTACGCCAACTGTTGGAGTAAAGTCTTCTGTGTCTACATTATAGTTTGCACCTGCTGATAGTTCAGCACCGCCAATACCATAAACATACTCACCACCAATGTTTTGTAGTGTGTCATCTTGATCACCATTAATGTATGCTGTTAGACCCATTGCTTTTGTAACACCTTCAAATGCAAACTTTTCTGCGTCTACATCATATGTTACTGTGCCGCCTAACGAAGCAACACCTAGATCAAGACCAGAGGCTGATGCACCTACCACAGTGTTTTCACTGTCAAGGTTGTAGTCGCCTGCAACTGTTAAAGCAAATGCACTTGTGTTGATTGTGTAAGCACCTTGGATGTTTGAGATGTCTGTGATGTCTGCTGTCCAGTCTGTGAAACCAACTGCTACTGCTGCTGCACCTACAGTCAGTTTAACTGATTCTGCCATTGCTGGTGCTGCTAGTGTTTGCTCACCTTCTGCTCCAACAAATACACCATTGTCATCGCCAATAGCGACTCCGATAGCATTTACAGTTGTGCCAACTGTCCAGTTATCAAGAGTAAGTGCACCACCGTCTGTTGCACTCATGTCTAGATCAACAGTTGCTAGACCTGATACGTCTACACCTAAGTCCAAACCCATTGCACCACCCCATTTATCTGTTGTAGCGTTTTGTGTGAACTTTAGTTCCACTTCACCTGATAGTACCGGGCCTGGTACTGCTGGTGTTTCAGCGTATGCCGCGCCTGCGAACATAACTGCTGCTATAATACTAAATACTTTGCGCATAATATTTCCTTTTTGTTGTGTGTAAAAATAGTGGGCAAGAAGTAGTTGTTCTTGCCCACGTTTTATTTATATAAACTCCATGCTGCAACTGCACAATTATTAAACCAATAGTTACAATTGTTGCAAATATACAACATTATCCTCCTACATAAATTCCTTTGCTTGGCTTATACCAAACTTTTTGATGGTGTATACGTCCTAATAGTTCTTGTATCTCATGCATCTCATTTTTGAGTTGCTCGGATGTTTCTCCTTGGGCAATAGCAAGACCTCTACGACCTGCTTTTGCTCTAAGGGCATGTTCAATTATTTCAATATCACGAACAGTCAATTCAAACTTTAGATTCGGTTTCATTTAATACTTCTTTCGTTATTTTATTAGCCGGCATACAAGCAACATTTACTATTGTATCGTTGAATCCTGCAACATTGATAACTTCTATTGCAAGTCTATCGCTGTTAGCAGGATCGTTGATATATGCTTTACATTGGTTTTGTGTGTCAAATTGTAAACTTTTGATTGCAAATGGATCTGCTTCCAACATTGCAAATACGATTAACCACTTCATTTTTTAACATTCAAATTCATTGGAGAATATTGTTCTCCGTTATACCCGCTACCAGTGCCGTCTACGCCTGAGTTGCAAGCAAATACAACAACACATAAAAAGAAAGCACTCCACAGTGTGGCACGTTTACTCCAAAGGATGAATCCATCCATTGCTTCTTCTGCTTGTTTTTGTGCTGCTGCTCTTACATCATCACTCATTGACATAGATCCTCATACTTGGTAGTATGGGCTCTGTGTAATACACCGTTTGGCAGTTTTTCAGTGGTGAATAGTTTTAGAAAATATTTTAGCATCTGTGTCTCCTGTGTGTATATAATATATAGCAGGTCAACTGTGTAAAGTCAACCTTACTTGGGTGTGTAAAATTGTAGCAGTTATTCAATATTACGAACTTGCCTTCCGCTATGACACATTTTTATACATAGCGGAGGAGGATTATCACTATTCCATGCTTTTTCACAACAATGATTTTGATAGTAATCATGATTTACTATATCATATAAATCATAGTAATTTAAATTATTCCAATTAGGATCTTGCTCGAAAGCCTTGGTCAGTGCTTTATCAGACATTAAAGTGTTATCTGTAGGATGTGCATAACTTTCTACTAGGTAATGACAACAAGGCCATACTTTCCCATCAATGTTAATTTCCCAATCCCGTTCTATTGCATCATCAAATTCGTTATAACTCATACAATCTATATTATACATAGCCATATTCCTCTAATAATGATGTTGCTTCGTCTATAATTAATTTATCACACAAACCTTCGGCAGGATTATCTGTCCTGGTAATTTTAAATACTAGTTGCCTTTTTTCAAGCTTTAGTCCTTTAGCAATGCTGACTACTTCTGGTATTGTTTTGTAGTTCCAATTAAAAAGAATATAATGCCATTCTATTCTGCCGCCGTTTTCATGAAATGCAATCATGTTATCCCATGCTTGTTGGAACTTTACACCTTTTCTGTATTTCCAATTCATTTCATGATCTATTCCATCAATGCCAAATGCAATGGTTAGTTTTCTATTCTTTTTTGCCTGCGCTGCATACCAGTTCGGTCGACGTATCCCCCCGTTTGTATTAATTAGAACACCATTTACTATATTATAGTCAAAAGCAATATCCAAAATTTCGTCTATACAAGGATGCATCATAGGATCACCTAACTCTCCGCATAGTTGTAATTGGCCAAACTTTTGCCATTTAGTGTAGCCACTATCTAAAAATTTTTTAAAGTTAGATGGGTCCATGTGAAATTGATTTTTTTTAATCCAATTAGAAGGAGTACCGTCTTCGTTATTTCTTTGACACCCTGCACAGAAGGCTTGACAATAACTTGAAATAGTTATATCAAAAGAGTTAATTTGTTTTTTTACCATTAAGCCTACTATATGTTATGCCACTTTCTGTTGCTAGGCTGTGGCCGCCCCCTTAATTATGCTGCTAGAGCGTAACCAGAAGGTGCAAAGTTTGAATTTGCATCTAGTTTTTTTGACCAATAACGCAGTCATCCGGTTAACTCCACTTCACTTTCACACCTGTCGATCCCATGTCAGGCCCATCATAAACGCACTTTCTTGGCTCGGTCAGGAGTTGTGTGCTGCACCACACCTATTATGCAGATAGGCGAAATGCGTTTATGGTGGACCTGCCCGGAATTGAACCGGGGTCCAGTATGTGTCCACGTTGCTTCAACGCTAACAGTTTATTTATAAAGTCTATATTTTATAGTGTCAACCACTCTTTTACTTAAAACAATTTCGTAATGGTTTCTATCAATTGTTGTGTATTCTACATCGCCTCTGCAAGTCATTGAATGTCGTGTAACAATACCATCATTCTTTCCTGATAACCAAGGAACATCACCTGTTGTAGTAACAATTTGTAACCAAGGAACTTTTATTGAAAGTTTTCTACTGCCTTTTATAAACGCACTATGTGGCGTAATGTCTCTAAATAATTGGTATCCTGGATTAAGTAAACCTCCCCAAGTTGCTATCTCGCTACCATTAAACGGTGTAGCAAGGCTAACTACACCTTTGATGTCAAATAAATTTTGTAAGTACGTTGCATATACTCCGCCTAAACTATGTGCAATGATACTAAAAGGCCCCTTGTTTTCCTTTAGGATTTCTTTCATTTCATCTAGATTTTCTTCAGCAGTTGTTTCTTTATCATAATTCAGAAAAATAGGATCTTTTGCTTTTATTTCTTTTTGAATATAAGCAAAACTTCTTTCGCTTGCTGTAGCGCCATGTATGAAAATTGTTTTCATATATTATTTATAGTGGGTTTTTGCAAACCATTATTATCAGTGTGCGTCTTTGCTCTATACAATCAATAGCATCAAAGTCATGCCAAGTTTGCTCACCTCTAAAGAATGCTGTGCCACCGTTTTGTATATAAGGGTTTTGATGAGAAAACTCTGTTTTATTTTTATAGATTTTTGTACCTGTGCCTGTGTCTGCTAAACCTAAAACAAAAGTAAAAATCTTTTTAGGATTGTCTGTATGTACTTTATTGTACTGCCAGTCTATATCAATATTATCAAATTGTAATTCTAAGTAGTGTCTAGAAAAATCATACTTCAATATATCAGACAAATCTAGCATAGGTTCTTCTAGCAAATCATGCCATTTACCTTCCTTAAAAGGATGCATTGTACGTGAATCATAACGTGGTAAGTTTTTACTATATTCGTTAAACTCTTTAAACACATCTTGAGGAAGAAAATCATGTATTAGATATTGTTTCCAAGGGTGTTCTATTTTCTCAACTATCATACAAGAACACTTTCATCTCGCCATTGATCATTTACATAATTTACAATAACACTGATCCTATCATCTTGTAAAGGTTCTAGTTTGTGAGGTTCATTCCCTGTGTTTACAAAAAACCATCCACTACCTCTTTTGGCTCTTGTTTTTATATTGTTGAAAGTTGTGCTTGTTTCTTGGTAATCTAGATATAATTGCAATGAAAAAGTTTTGGCATCATCGTCACAATGATCTTCTAACCAACTACCTTTAAGATCTTTACAAAGTTCAATTCTCAATCTATCAGTTGTGTAATCTTTACCTACAGTTTCGCCAAACATTCTTCTTGTTTCGTACGAATCAAAAAACTCAATTAAGTCCCAAAAACAAGGATGTTCATAGTGATGCATCCAATGCCTAACATTTTTATCTGTTCGTTTACCATTCAATGATCCCCAGGAAAGCACTTCAGACTCGTTTATAATGCATCTTATAAGTTCATCGCTTATAAGTTTTTCAAACTGCCAAATTGTGTAACCTACATTAACTGTGTTTAATATCAATTACCACTCTCCATTCTGTTCTAAATTTTTGGTATACCAATTGATTATCGACATAGACTCTGCCTTTAACAATCTTAAATTCTTTTGGAGGATTGTATAGTGTAGGATCGGCTAGTTCTTGCGGCCAATCTTCTATTACCTCTTGAATATAACAAAGTCTATCTTTTGTTACCTTTTGTATTCCCCGCGGACAATTTTCAGCAAGGTTATCATAACTTACATAGTTTAAATTTTTGATGCTAAATTCATGATCCTTAGGATCGCAAAATTTCATATGTGGAAAACGCTGCTGAATGTCTCCTTTGTAGTCTGTAAAAATAGCATACACAGGATAAGGATATACTCTTTGAAAATATAATCTAGTGTTACCAGGATGACACGCAACTTTTTTGCCAAAGTAAACAACACACATTGGGTGTTTAATCCTTCCACCTTCGGCAATATCTTTTCCTATCACTGAAATTGCGTTTGTTTTTTCAAGTAAGTCAGCATTTGCTCTAGGATGGTTAGACAGAAATTTTGGTCCACAACGTTTTGTCATATCACTTACCATTTCTTCTATGTCATCTGAAATGCCGCTGTATGGTTTATTTCTAACAAGCCCTACATCTTCAAGTGTGGATTTTGCTACATAGGTTTTTGTGCCACAGAATCTATCAAAGTCTGCAAGTAGTTCTACTAGTTGGTCATATGATTTTAATTTTATGTGTTGATTTATAGGGCTCATACTAACTATATTACTACGTAAGCAATTGATTGTCAAGAATTATTTTACTGATTGTCAAGAATTATTTTACGTGTTCATTCGACGTGACTCTGGACCGTTATGTCTAACACTTGCTGTAGACTCATTCCTTGGTATTGAGGATTTAATCTTACAACTGCTCCTGCTTCGTCATCTTGATCTCTTTTATGTAAACCAAAATAAATTGTTAAATCATCTTCGTCAATATCTTCTTGTCTTTTATTTGCTGCCCAAAGTGCTGACATTAAAAGTAACGATACTGTCAAAGGTTTATCTTCTATTTTTCGTTTGGTAATATACTCAATAGTGTTACGTCTAACTTGAGTATAATAGTTGGCTCTTGCTGCCAAATCGTTAAGGTATTTTACGTTTTCTCTATCCATTTTTTACCAGCGGAGAATCAGGATGGAACCAGTACAGAAGACTACCGCCAGCTTCTAATTGTTTTAATAGATCATCAGTTCTATAGAATGTAGGAGTGTGTCCATGCATGTGTACTTCCCAATTGTCACTACCGCCTTCGTTAAACACATAACCAGGCTTAGATCTTTTGAACTGGATAAATTTATAATCTAAAGTTTCCCCATCATATTCTGTAGGGTGTACATTATACTCTGCTAATAAGTGCAATCTTAAATCTTCTACGGTATCCATTTATATCTCCTACATGTATTTATTACATTTCCATTTTCTTATCTTGGATTTGTTTACGTCTTTGAGGTATAAGAGCCTTTAATTCATTGAGTGCCTGTCGTGCTCTTACAGCACTAACCTTAACACCTTCTTGTTCAAATTTTTCTGATTCTCTAATATAGGTTGTGAATAGGGCTTTTAGTTCATCATGTAAGTCAGTCATTAATCACCAATTATTACTGTTGATTGAGTAGAAGAGTTTATTTTATTTGCATCACATGCATCATTTACTCTTGCTGCTAATGCTGCTTCAATGTATACACTACCACTACTTCCTGCTATTGAAGCAGTATGTGGAACACAGGTTATTCCTGAGGTAATTTCATGTGATACAGTATTATCGCCTAAACGACATGCTAGAATACCCTCAACATAAACAGTCGACTGGCCAGGACTTGCTAGTGTAGTTGTACCATCACAACCGTGTCCTGTCAAAACACCATCACCTGCTCTTGCTGAAAGGTTATCTGCCATTATACCATTTGTACTCCGGTTGTACTTGTAATATACTGCTTGGCCATTTCTGTGTCAGTTTTAGCAACAAACAGAATACTATGTTTATTTAACCTAATATCTGCACCTTGAGGTACAGTGAAAGCATATGGACCTAAGCCGATACCTTGTTGTGTTGCCATTAGAGCAAGTGGTTTTTGAATTGTAAGTGTTGTATCATTTTCTTCTACAAAACGACCTACAATTTCATCACCACTAGTAATTTTTACAGTAATGGTGTCGTGTTTTTTATATGGTGCTTCAATTAACATTATAATGTGTATCCTGTTCCGTTATAGCCTGTATCTTCGATATATTTTACAAATTGCTCGTAGCCTCCTACTTTAAGACCGTTTACAACAATCTGTGGAAATGTACGTGCTTCTGGAAACTCTGTTAGCACTTCGTCTCTGTCAAAGTCTTTTCCCAGTTCTCTGTATTTAAATGGATAGTTATATTTCTCGCATAATGCTTTTGCTTTTGTGCATGACGGACATGCTGGTTTACCCCAAATGTATATCATAGTGAAAATCCTTTGAATGTATCTTCTGTTACGTCTTGTTTTGTACCACCGTTGATGTAACTGGTGATTTCTGTTTCTTGTGGAGCCACTTGTACGTCTGCACCACTAATCCATTTTTGTGTCCAAGGTAACGGATTTGTTTTGATTGTGTAAGGTGACTTTAATGCAACGTTTGTCATTCTGCGTGTGCAAATAAATTCAATGTAGTCACTTAGTAGTTGTGTGTTAAGTCCGATCATCGAACCATCTTTAAACAAATACTCTGCCCATGCTTTTTCTTGATCAACTGCATCTACAAACATCTGAACGCATTCTTGTTCTGTTTCTTCTGCAATTTTAGCAAAGTCAGGATCATCTTTCTTAAGAAGTTTTAGCAACATCTGTGTTGATGCAAGATGTAGGTTTTCATCACGAGCAATTAGTTTGATAATCTTCGCATTACCTTCCATCTTCTTAAGTTCTGCAAACGCCCATGAGCAAGCAAACGAAACATAAAAACGGACGCCTTCCAAAATGTTGACACTCATTAAGGTAAGCCAAAGCAGTTTTTTCATTTCATACAAATCAACTTTTACTTTTTTACCATTGACAGTATGTGTGCCTTCACCTAGTAGATTGTAATAGCCTGACAGGTTAATCAATTGATCATAGTATTTTGAAATGTCACCTGCACAGTCTACAATTTCTTCAATGTTCATTAGTTCATCAAAAATTTTACTCGGGTTGCTGTAAACATTGCGGATGATATGTGTATAAGAACGTGAGTGAATAGTTTCTGAAAACGTCCATGTCATAATCCAATTTTCTAATTCAGGCAAAGAAACGATAGAACCAAATGCTTCTGCTGGTGCACGACCTTGTACTGAATCTAATAGAATTTGACGTTTTAGGTTTGACGTAAAGATATGCTGTTCAAAGTCTGTTAAGCCTTTAAAGTCTTTTGCATCTTTATAGATATCAACTTCTTCCGGGCGCCAAAAGAAGCCCAGTTGTTTATCAGTCAATTGATCAAACTGTTTATATTTCAGTGTGTCATATCGCTGAATTGTCGGGCCGCCTGTAGGATCTAAAAATGCTAGAACCTGTGTATGGTCGGCACGGTTAGTTGTGTCAAAAACGCTCATGTGTGTCTATCCTTTTTTATTATTATAATGATTTTAGGCTATTTGTCAACCTATACTTTAATTATCTCTAAAGGTTTGGATTGTTTCAGGAGAGAGTAAAATTTTTTCTTATGAACTGGGTGTTGCCTTGGATTTAATCTTTTATTGGGATGTCCTATCCCAATTGCCATCATAGGATCGAATTTTTTATTAGTATATCCATATAATAAATCTGCTAATGCATTTTGATCTAAACATATACAGTTACCTGTTCTTAGACCAATTCTATTTGCTTCAAAGTTTATAATACCTGTAATTGTTCCTATAGCGATGTTTTTGAATTGTTCATATTCTTCTTCATCATCCCAATACTTGTGCATATCTGTAGGAGTATTTTGGCATAGGATTGCAACACATGGAGCATCTACTTGAGGATTACCTAAAAATACTGCTTTGGGATCAGTTTGTTCTTTAAAAAACTCATTATACTCTCTTACATGTCTTTGTTCATCAGGGTGACCTGATAGGCTATAAATATTTTTTATTAAATCTTTATTTTTAGTAAAGATCACTTTTACAAAATTATAGCCATCTTTCATGTTTGCCCATTTTATACACTCTGCAAGATAATCTATAAGATGATCTGAAACTTCAGCATCATCGAAATTACGATGACAGATTTTCATATGTCTAATGTTTTCTAAATCACGCATGTCTCACAGTACTCGTCTTCTTCAACTAAAGTATAACCATTTGCATCTGGCTCTTCTTGTTCCACAACAAGTTTTGAAATATCTAACTCTCCCTGCCCATCGTTTGTATTAAAGTAGTAGAGTTGTTTGCCTCCATACTTGTAAAACATAAGCAGGTGTTGTAACATTGTTGACATTGGAATCTTTTCATCATCGTAGAACACAGGGTTATAACTTGTGTTCACTGAAATACCTTGATCGATATATTTTTGTAGCACCGCCATAATTTTCAAATAACCTTCTGGCGATTGTTGGTCCCATAACAAATCATATTTGTTCTTAAGACGCTTGAATTCTGGAACTACTTGTTTCAGTACACCATGCTTTGATTGCTTTACACTGATATATGCTCTTGGTGGTTCGATACCGTTTGTAGCGTTTGCAATCTGCGCACTTGTTTCACTCGGCATTAGAGCCATTAGTGTTGAGTTACGAATGCCTGTTTCTTTGAGTTGCTTGCGCAATCCTTTCCAGTCCATGCGTTCTTTGTGTTTCACAAGATCGTCTACATCTTTTTTGTATGTTTGATTAGGTGTAATACCTTGTCCATATTTTGTTTCTGGTGTGCCAGGACATGCACCTTGCTCTGCTGCAATATCAGCACTTGCTTTGATTAGATAGTAACTCCATGCTTCAGCATATTCATCGATTAGTTCTAAACCAGCACTATTGATATTTTGATAATTAAGACCATGTTTTGCAAGCCAGTATGCAAAGTTAATAATACCAACACCTAGCGGGCGGCGCTTTTCTGTTGAAAGTTGTGCAGCAAGAATTGGATAGTTTTGATAGCTTAGTAGTGCGTCTAAACCACGTACTGCCAGTGTACATGCTTTTTCAAAATCTTCTGGTGTACGCACATTGCCCCAGTTGATTGCTGAAAGTGTACATAGTGAAATTTCACCCTCTGGATCATTCAAGTCATTTAGTGGCTTTGTTGGTAAGTTAATTTCTGCACATAAGTTTGACTGTCTAATAGGCGCAACTTCTGGTAGAAATGAGCCGTGGTCGTTTGCATTGTCTACATTCTGTAAATAGATACGTCCAGTACTTTTGCGCTCCTCCATAAACGATGCAAAAAGTGTAGCAGCAGGAATAGTTTTCTTACGTAGTCTAGTGTTTCTTTCTGCGTTTTCGTATAACTCTCTAAACTTATCTTGGTCGGCAAAGAAAGCATCATACAAACCAGGAACATCACTTGGTGAAAATAATGTAATGTTACCACCAGTAATTAGTCTTTCGTACATTAACTTGTTGAACTGTACACCGTAGTCCATATGACGAACACGATTTTCTTCTGTGCCTTTATTGTTCTTTAGCACAAGAAGTTCTTCTGCTTCTAGGTGCCAAATTGGATAGTAGATAGTTGCTGCGCCGCCGCGCACTCCACCTTGGCTACATGACTTAGTTGCGGCTTGAAACATTTTATAGAAAGGAATAACACCTGTGTGATATGCATCTCCTTTGCGTATCGGTGAACCAATAGCACGAATACTTCCGCCACCGATACCAATGCCTGCTTTTTGACTTACATATTTTACTATAGATGAACTAGTAGCGTTAATGCTGTCAAGGCTATCATCAGTTTCAATAAGTACGCAACTACTAAACTGTCTTTGCGGTGTACGTACACCCGCCATAACAGGAGTAGGCAAACTTATGTCGTGTAAACTAATCGCATCATAATAATCTTTCACCCATTTCAATCTTGTTTCTTTTGGATAGTTTGCAAATAAACTTGCTGCAATAAGAATATAGCACATTTGTGGTGTTTCAAAGATCTCACCAGTTACTCTATTTTGGCAAAGATACTTACCACGCAACTGCTCCATTGCAACATAGGTCAGGTTTTCATCACGCTCGTGTTTTACAAAGCCTTCGATTTTATCCCATTCTTCGTCGTTGTATGTTCCGAGCAATTCTGGATCATAAAACCCTGCTTCTGTATTACGTTCTACTAATTCACGGACTGTGCATGGAGTATATCCGCCATAAACTTCTTTACGTAAATGATAATTGATAAGTCTACCGCCAACATACTGATAGTTAGGTGTTTCTTCTGTGATTAAATCTGCTGCGGCTTTAATCAATGTTTCTTGAATTTCGCTGGATTTCATTCCATTAAAAAATTGGATTTGACTTTTGATTTCTACCTCGCTTGGACTAACACCAGTTGTGTCTTTACATGCATTAAAAACAACCTTATGTAGTTTTTCAATGTCTAGTGGTTCTTTTCGTCCATCTCGCTTGGTAACTTGAATCATTATCTTTTCCTTTTTAATAAAATGAGGCACCTACAACGCTGGTAGATGCCAATTAACGTAACTTTAATAATTGGTATTTATTATCTACAACAAGGTGGTCAGGTAAACTAGATGCTTTTACTGCTTTGCTTCTGTCAAAGCCAATTACAGCGTTATCTACACAAAGCAGGTGCATTAGTTCTGATTTCTCCCTATCAATGCATGTATGTATCTCGAATTGCTTCTGGGAAAAACGTTCGGTTAATTGAAGCGTATATGCTTTTCCTAGAATTGTTGCAAACTCGCAATACGAATTTTCGTAAATCAGTGTCCAAGGATCTGGCCACGTTTGTTCATCATATGGATCAATGTGTATACTGACTAAAGGTGCAGTATTATATAAATTTATTACATCTTGGATAGGATCCTTTGCAGTCTCCAAGCCTTCTCGAAATAATTTCCAAGCACGGAGTCTATCCTCATATTTTAAATCAAACATTAAGACCTATAGTTTACTGTGTATACAAAATTATCGTTCGCTACTGGGATTGTGTTTTTTAATGTAATATGGATAGTGTCATCTGTGCCATCGCTGTTGTTATCAACAACAGATGCTGCCCATGTAAATGCTGTGTTATATAAAGCTGGCCCTGTATGTGTATATACATCGCTCAACTGTGGTGTTACTAAACTTGCGTTATTAACAATCGAAAGTGTGCCTTCTCTTTGAATACCTTGTCCAGTTTCTGTATATAGATATTCAATTTCAATGACACCGTTTTCAATCAAAGGAACTTTTATCATTTCTTTAGCAGTGGTTTGTTGTCCAATTTCAAATTGGTTAGTAAATTTTCCTACTACTTTGGTTTGACCATCTACTTCTGGATAGTAAACAGAATCAATAAAGAAGAAACCACCATCCGGGTTGTTAGGAAGTAACTTACCTGTTCTATCAAAGAAGTCTGTTTCACTTAGATTTGTGTTGCTCGAAAGTGCAATAACTGGACTTACTGTGCCGTCTGTTGTATCACCAAGATTTGTACCTACTTCAAAAAACTTATTATCTCTAGATACGTTGTATTCTCCGTGTACAATTTTTATACCTTCACGCTTTATCTGATCAAATTTACAATTTGATATAGTGCTAAACCGTGGACCATAGTTACTACCAGGAGTACCTAAACTCATAGCCTCACCAAATGCCATTGCAACATCTCCATATGTAAATTCACAATCTTTCCATGTATTATCTCTAATATCATGATCACTATACACGTGATATTCAAAACTGTCAATCATTATATTGTCAAACACATTACCGATACATGTAACTGAATCACTATCTGAGTTCATTTCGATTGCTTTTTGATTTCCTGTTGCTGATACTTTCCACTTACCTGTCATTTTAAGATTTTTGAATTCGCCAAATGCACAGTTGTTTAGGAATAGTATTCTTCCTGTTTCACCTTGATGTTCTAGATACATATCACTTATACCAATAAATCTACACTGTTGTGGATTTATAGCATTGTAAGGCTCTGGACTATCTACTGGAATAACACCATTACCTGCATAATTACTGCTGACTGTTTGAAACATAGGAGTGTTTGCCGCAGTCATTGTAATCTTCGTATTTTCAACACCTGCACCAATTAATTGTACAAACGGTGGAATCGGAATTGTTGCGTTGATAAAATAATTGCCTGCAGGAAAATATAATTTATATCTTAATGCACGATCTGTAAGTCCGTTTAAAAACAAAGAATCTATTGCTTGAATTAATTTTGTTGTAACATTTGTTCCATCTCCGATTACACCAAAGTCTGCAACAGAAACAAAATCATCTAATTTATCTTGTAAACTTCTTTTGTAAGGAGCACTCGTTCCCCAAATAGAACTAGTTTTTTTAAAACTATAAGAATCAGTAAAGTCAAATATATCATCATTTGCAGTTAGGATTTGTGTATTACCTACTGCCGGCGCACCTTCTGATACTGCGCCGTTACCAATGTATAATTTTTGTGTGTCAATTGCCCAACCAATTTCACCTGATGCGAGTTGTGGGATACCTGTTGTACCTTCACGCCCTCTACGTTGTTGAATTCTAGAAATTTGAATTACAGCCACTCGTCTTACTCCTTGCTAAATGTATTTAGCCTTATACCTTGACGAAGTAAGTCTGAGGATACCAATCATTCTCAGTTCCAGTTGGGGTTGTTACAGCAACAAAACACTTACCCGTGTCGCCGTCATTACGAACTTCTAAAATTGTTCCTTTATAAGTCGAATATGGTCCTTCAACAAATTCTACATTATCACCGACTCTGTAATTTTCCATGATTTTCTCCTTGTATCGTATTTATGCGTATTTTTCGTAATATGCATAAACTCTATTCCACCATTCTTGTTCCCATTCGCCAAATTCATCTGGCCACAAATCAAACTGCTGGTACTCACCTGCACGACTACACATAAAGATATGTCCTTCACGTATGTTTGTGCCATGCACTTCGTTGTGTGCAATTGCATATGCTGTAAGTTGTAGGAAGTAATCTTCAACCCATTCAACTTTCTTAGGACGATTCGTCTGTTTAAAATCCATGATGCAAGGCTGTCCTTTGTATACTCCTACAAGATCTGTTGTACCTGCATACATCTGTGGAACATAGAGTGGAACTTCGCTACCCCATATCTCATCTACATGATCCATTGCATTTGCTTTAATCTGCTCTGCCATCATGTGTGCTTGCTGTGCATAAGGGTTGCTGCCAGGTTGTGGCCATTCTCCAAACTCAATGTAGTCTTCAAGATACTTGTGCATCCTTGTTCCTACACCTGCTGCTTCAGTTGTGATTTCTTGTGCTTTCTTTTCACCTACTCGTCTACGCCATTCGATAAGATGTGTCTTATCTTTTGTTTCGCCTAATATGGTAGTAACACTTGCTACTGGTGGGCCGCCTGGCGTTTCATACCTGCGCTTTCCGTTAACTTCTACTCGTTTGAGTTTTTCGTATTTGTATTTTTCTAATATTAAGGACATAATATTTTATAGCATCTATTTTTAAATAAGTCAATATAATGTTTCATGGTGCATGGTATAGTGTTACAATTTCTTTGATAGGACGATCCTTAAAAAGCGATTGATGTTTTTTTGCAATACTTACAAATAGATTGTAATTATGATTTACAATATCTGTAAAATCTTGTGTGGCAAATAATTCTTTTGCAAATTTTATTCTTTCTATTATTTTATCCATATTACTTGCAAATGTTATATAAGGATATGGCAAGTATTTTTCAAATGTTTTAAAACCTAAGTTTTCTAACAACTCATTTGAGCCGTTACCCGCTATCAAAAGAAATGGACTATGATTAGCAATTGGCCACCATGTTTTTTCTGTTATGATAGGATAAGAATGGCACCAAGTTTCTGATACTATTTCAAAATCAGTTTGTTTATATAATTTTTTGTTTCTTTTACCCATAGAATTAAAACTACCGTTTTCGTCAAAAGCTTTCTTCATATCTCTTATAGGAGCATGTTTATCTGCAAATCTAAAAAATTTTTTATCAACTTTAAATTCTGGAGGAGCATGTTCACCATTAAAACTCCAAAGATTACCTTGAAGCAAATTATTTTCGTGAAGTTGTTTCGCTACAGGATATCTATTGTCTTTCCAAACTTTCCCCATTAAAAATAAAAACTTTTTATGTCCGTAAGAATATGGTGCAGGCTTACCATTATGATCATAAACATACATCAAACAAGCAGGAATTATTCTTACTTCATCCCATAATGACAAATCAGTAGACTTTTTCCCACAAGGATGTAAAGGATGATACCAAGAATTAATTATCAAAATATGTTTACATTTTGGATATTTTTCTTTTGCTATAAATGCAAATTTATTGAAGTCTATGTTATAAACTTCTCTAGTTGCATTCCAGTAGATTTTATCATTACATACTTCTAATTCAAAGTTACCGTCGGAATAGTGTAATATTTCTAAGTCTACTACACTGTTGATAAAGTTTAGCATTAATCAAAGTCGCCTACCTTTGTTGCCCTCTTTGCCATTTTAGAAACAGTGTCTTTTTCTTTACGCTTCTTTTGTGGTAAATCATCTACTTCACTTGTTTTAAATTCGATTACATCTGCACTTGGATCTACATTTTTAATAGCATCATTAATTCTAGGATCTTCTTTCATTGCCCTCATAAGAACATCACCATTGAATTGAGTTTCGCCTGCATTACGCATCAAGCGATCCATTTGTGAAATACTGATTTGAGATACATCTTTGTCTCGTAAGATATTAATCACACGATACATATTAGTAGTGTCAATATTTTCACTTACTTTTTTTTTGAAAGTGTTTGAGCAAGTTTACGTGGATTAACAGATTCTTTTTTTACTTTTTTAGTAATGCGTTCGATGCTTTCACGCTTTTCGCGACCTGCATCTTCTTCGCCGCCTGCTGCTGCTGCGTCTGCTCCAAACTGATCGTCTGAACCTTCTGCGTCACCATCTAGATCTGGCATGTCGTCCATGTCTGCTGTTGGTTCCATTTCTGGTTCCATGTCCATGTCATCATCGCCCATCATGTCTGCTGGCTCTGCTTCGCCTGTTAGTTGGCCAACGCCACTTGTTAATGCAGCACGAGTTGATTCTAATGCACCATATAATTCATCTAGTGCAGGTTTTACTGTTTGTGTAAATGTTTCTGCTGCTTCTGTACCCATTTCGTCACGAATTGCATCTGCAAGTTCTAGCATTGATTCTGACTGCATTTCTGCTGTGTCTTCCATCCAACCTGTAACTCTGTCAACCATATCTTTGGCTGCCATTACTAGTTCTGCTTCGTCTTCTGCACCTTCAGTTACAACCGCTTCTTCCATTTCTTCAATGTCACCACGCTCTGATAGTTCTGCATTTAGAACATCAAGCATCATTCTTGATTTTTGATAATCATCACTTTCGATAACATTGTTAAAACTTTCACTCATTTCAACTTGTGATAGTTTTGTACGGATTCTATTACGAACGTCCTGTAGTTGTTCTAGAGTAAACTGCTCTAGATTGATCTTTTTACCAAATCTCTTTCCTAGAGATTCGTTTAAACTTTTTGCTGTGATAGGTGTAGCGAACTCTTTTATTTGCATTATTCTCTTCCTAATGGGTTTGTTATAGTTATTTATCTAATTTGTGATAATATTACGTTATCTAGAAGGCGAGTTGCTTGGTCAATTCTATCCTGTGCATCGTCTCTTCTGATTTCTAAATTATATTGTCTTTCGCTGTCTTCGGTAGATGCAATCACTGCATTATAAAAACAACAATCGTTAGTAAACTTTTCTATAATACTATCCTGTTGTTTAATAGTATATGTTTGCGATTTGTTTAAATGTGCGTAAGATAATGCAATACCTGCAATTTTAGAAAAAACAACATCTACAGTTGTATTTTTACGTGTATCGATTATCACATATCCATGACGTTTGCTTGGACGTATCATGTAATGACCTACACGAATTCTATTGCCTTTTTTAAAAGGTGCGATTACTTCCTTTGTCTTTTTATCAACAATTTCTTGAAGTTCAGTGAGTGCTTGTTCCAGAGTTTTCATTGGGTTTTACCACCATCATACCTTTATAATTGACTCTAGTCAAGAGGCTTTTCTTGACTAAATTTTCAGCAACGAATTTTTCACGTTCTGTTAAGTTATCAATATAACAAGGACTATTGATCTTGTCAAGAAGATTTTGTTCTTCATTGGTGATAAAAATATCAAAGTCTGTTATAAGGTCGTTCATCTTCATACTGAAATTGATCTCTTAACGTCTGCTTTTTTATATGTTACACTATTAGGTTGTGATGGTGACTTTGTACCCTCTGGATTTTCCAATTCTACTTCGTCACCCTTGACTGCTTTTACTTTAAACTCTGTAGGGCCGCCTGCTTGCCCAGTTGGTAATTTTACTTTTTTACCCGGTTGTAGTAATTTATCCTTTGCAGCATCTATTGCTGACGCTGCTGCTGTTCCAGTTGCTCCAACTGCTGTTCCGACGCCCTTTGCTGCTGCGCCTACACCTTTTGCAATTCCGCCAACTGCTTTTCCAAGGCCACCAACTGCGCTTCCTACGCCGCCTACTGCCTTTGCTGCACCTACTGCTAATGGAACTGCTAATAGAGGCAAAATTTCGTCTAATTTTTCTTTTTCTTCTATAAACTCTTCTGCTCTCATCTTCTTCTCTTTGTTTTAAGTCCACGTCTATACTTTGGACGTAACTTATTTAACCTCGTTATCTTATTTGCAGTAGGACGTCTGACTGTATGATAACGTCTAATACTTTGACTACGTGCTCTAGTGCGTCTAGTTTTCTTTGCTGAAATACTCTTTTTACCACTTATTGGTGTTGAACAAGTACTAGCTTTAGCGACAACTCGACCACGTTTTGCACCACTTGTACATCTATAACGCCTTACCATTGTGCCTTTAGGACCACGTCCCCAAGTAGCACGAAAGTTTTCACCTATGTCTATGACTTCTGCTACGATCATCTTCTTTTATTCAACTGTTTTAATCTTTTACTTGCAGGGTTGACACGCTTGGTTCTTTTTGCTTTACGTGCCATTTTTGTACCAATTGCCTTTTTTAGTCTTTTGAATCTTGCACTTTGTTTAAAGTCAAGTGGTGCAAAACATTGACTCATTTTGCTAACAATTCTGCCGTGTCTTCTTCCCCCAGAACATCTATACTTGCGGACAACTCTTTTACCTGTGCGTCCCCATACCTGCTTTTCGTCAAGAGATTCTTTTTTTGCTTTTTCTATTTCTTCTTGACCTTCTTCAGATTTAAACCAACTGATAATCCATTTACCCATTTTGTAAATAGTATAAATTGACAACAATCCAAGTCCAAGACCGACTAGTATTTTAAATGCAGTTTCACCTATTAAAGAAATTATCCATTCAATAATATCTTCTATAATATCTCCTGCTCTTCTTAACTTACGTCCTATGTTTCTTGGCGGACGATTATCCATTCCCATTTTCCTATCGATGGCTGCGGCTGCTGCAAGTTCGCTTGCTTTGACTCCATCTAAGTAGGCTTGTATATCTTCTACACTAACATCGTATGCTGTAGGAGGAAGCATGACTCCTGTAGGAATATCTATATTAGATTCTATGTCGTTTTTAAAATCTAAATCTATATTTGGAAATTCTATATCTGCTTGTTCAAGTGCTTTACTTGTGATATATGCTGCAAGAGTTATTCCGCCTGCTATTAACATTTGTGTTAAAATTTGTCCAAGAGGAATAGCAATTGCCACTTCGTCTATTTTTTGTTTTTCTGATATGAGGTCTCTTACTAGCATGTAGTATTTATGCTAGATTTGCATTATTATAACTACAATAGTGGATAGCAATCCTGCTACAATTGTTCCTGCGGCTCCAATAATGACCTTGGTCAAACTATTTTGTCCTGCTTGCATTTGATCCGCAATACCGTCTAGTTTATTTTCAACTGTAGTTAAACGCTTTTCAAACTGCTCGTAACGGAGGGCACACAGATCAACATGTGCTTCTAATGATTCTTTTTCTAATGCGGTTGATGTTAAAGACATCTATTTTTATTCCTTGTAAGTAAACTCGAAGTTGGCCTTAATGTTGTAGATGCCTAAATGTTTTTATAACACTAATACTATTTATCTTTTATAACAAAAGTATTTCTATCTGCACTTCCATTAGTCAAAAATGCAGAAACCGTGAAATCATTTGTTTCCTCTAGATCAGTTATTATTGGAACTAAGTCAAAATCATTTATCAAATCTTCTAATGGAAATTCATTTTCATACTCAAAATCTAGTTGCCATACCTTTTGAATACCTTTTATATTATTTCCAAAGTCTAGTTTATCTGTTTCTATTTCTGATACAATAGGTTGATTGTTAACGATAGCATTTGCCCTTAAACTTGCTGTTTGAATTACTGTAAGATAATTTTGCTGTTGCTTATATTCATAAGGATCATCGCCCCTTCGTGCATCAGTTCTTGTTATATCAACAAGGGTATACAAACTACATCTCATATTGTACTTATTCCATAAAAAAAGGGTCCACAAAATTGTGAACCCTTTGGTTAGCCCTATTATGCTTATTAAGCGATAGAAGCACCTGATGCAGTTAGTGCTGCGATTGTTGAAGTACCGCCTGTTGCTGCATCGATTGCTGCTTCTGCTGCACCCCATGAACCGTCAGCAGCACCTGCTGTTGAACCGTCGTTCATTGAATTTGCATTACATACAAACACAACGTTGTTTGATGCTGGTGTACCTACACCATATAGTTCTGCAAAACCTTCTAGTGCTGCAACTGCTTTGTGGAATGTGCTGTTTGCTGCTGTGTATCCTGTTTCGATACCTGTTAATGTGATTTTGAAGAAACCTAGTGCTGGTGTACCGTGGTCGAAACCAACTTCTGTTGTTCTTGCGTTAGCGCCAACTGTTGTTGAGCCAACTGATACTGAATATACGTCTGCCATTTTAATCTCCTTTAATTTACTCTATGGCTGTCCCACGCTCAGTGGAACTCTTATATTGTATTTACCATTTAGGAAAAATTATAGGGGTTTATGGCCGAAAAACGGAGTTTAATTGGGTCTCCAACGGTGTCTTGGCACTAATTTTACTTTACCTGTAACGTAACCTTCACCGCCTTTTTCAGTACCAGTCATTTGCTTGATGTCAGCAGGCGCATCATCTAATTGATCAATAATATGATTCTTTACTGCTGCAACTTTGTTCAATAACGCAAAGATTGCAGGTAAACTTTTAGGACTTTGCTTGTGCTTTTCATATATTTTTACTTGTTTAGGTTGACTAACTTTGCTTGTTTTCAGCCAATTAAAAAATCCATCTACATTAATTTGGTCTAGTTTTTGCGCTTTGACTGTTTGGTTACTAAATGTGTAGATAATGTTTTTAAGATCTGATAAGCCCGGTTGTGATTCTAAGAAATTATCAATAAATTTTGCATTGGCTTTTGCCATTTGTCTAATTTCATTTGTTTCTTTTGTATCTACTGTAGGTGTATGTGGTACATAGGTTTGTGCAAATGCAACAAGATCATTTGTTTGTATACCTTTAACATCATCTAAAGGTTGTCCTACTTTTGCACCAAAACTATCATATTTGCCATGTAATGCTACACCTACTTTACTATTTGCAATACGTTTGCCAATTTCGCTGTTAGGATCTACACTGTAAGTAACCTTGTTAGGAGTAAATTCAATTCCTGATTTGCCTTTTGTTGCTGGCTTTCTTGGTGTGTAGAGCAAGTCTCCGTAGACATAGCCTTCAAAGTCCTTCGGAAATCCCGCTTCAATAATTTTAAATAGATCTGACATCTCCGCAGCAAAATCTTTTCTCCATGGTTCCTGTTCAGCACCTTTGCCTGTGTTCATAATAAACTGTGCTAGATCATTAGCATCAGTACTCATGTTTTTGCCCCAGCCGTTTTTACCAGTAAGTACGAACGTACCGTCAGGCTCGCGGCCAAAATATACAGTTGGATTGCCGTCCCATTTAATAGCAACTTTGCCTTGTCCTTGACCTAGTTGATCTAATGTGTCAGCAGCTTTCATTGCACCTGCTGCACCATCAAAAAATACAAGATCTTCAAGGTGATTATATTCTCTACCTTGCTGTGTTTCTACTAAACGGAACTCTCTATATCTCACTGATAAGTTCCTTAATTCTTCTTAGGTGCTTGTCTGATAAACTTTCATTAGGTAGGCCTTTGCCTTCTTTTTCCATTGTATCTAGCCAAGGACCAACTAATGTTTCAAAGTTTGGATCCTTTCTAAGAAATGCAATTATGCTTTCAACAGTATAAGTATCTTTTTCTGTTGCACCTTTTCCGAGCAGTAATTCTGCGATGTCGTTCCAATTGTTAGCAATAACTTTATCACCTTGTGCTGGATCAACTACGCCAAACTTAGGACTAAATTTATATCCTCTACCTCTTGCTATACTAGACAATAGAATTGCTCTATCTTTACCACTGTAGGCTGCTGTTCCACCACGCTTTGCTCCACGTTGATAATCAGGGTCATCTGTAAGCATGAAGTCAGTTTGCACAAATCCTTTGCCGCCTTGAATAGGCATACGGAAGTGTACTTGGTCGCCAGCATCGTGAATATAACCGCCTGTAAATGGTACTGCGCTTTTATCACCAGTTTTAGCAATCATGTCCTTTTTGCTCATGTTCATGATTTGATCATCTGGAATGCCTTGCTTCTTGCACCAAGCGACAAGTTTTGCTTTTAATTCTTCTTTGCTTATTTTGTTTAGGTCAGTGTTTAGATCTAAGTCACCAGAACTATTCTTTTCAAATGTTCCATCAGGATCTACTTTCTTGCCTGTTGTACCTAGCAAGTCATCGTCGACAAACTCTAAACCTACAATCTTTTCAATCGCAGCAACCGTAGGTCTTACTGCTGGTGTAGGAATACGCTGTGTGAGTGGTCCTTCGGTTGTTTTAAAAACATTGCCGCCTTCTTTAAGAATCATTCTTTTGTGACTCCTTGATTTTTTCTACACCTGTAGAGAATTTTCTCGGATTAGAATTACGTATACTATTAAGAAATCTGCGCTCTAGGTCAAGTGCTTGTTCTTGTGGATAGGTATCATAAATTTTTCCTAAAAGATTGATTGCGCTTTCAATAATATTAGTACCCGTAGTCTGAATAAACTCGTTACTGTTATCTTTGCGATGTATATTATTAAGTTCTTCAAGTATGCTTCTTGTTTTTTTTCTCATTGGCTTAATTCCCTGATATAGTATTTAGCCTAGTTTAAGAAAGAGGGGCTCACCGTTGGCCCCTGCGTGTTTATTGCGTAACAACCCGGATTGTATCAATCTATTATTATATAACATATAACAATGCCTATGTCAACTTCTAATTTTAAGGTTGTAGTTAATTGCTTCTTGTAGTATTGATAAGTCAATTCCTGCAGATTTTGCAGTTTTAATTATTGCCGATGTATCTTTAGGAAAACAGTGGCCGCCAAAGCCTCGTTCTTCTGTAACTTGTGTGTGACTTTCTGTAATGCGTTCATCTTGTGCAATTTCTTTTCTAACAGGTTCATAATCAATACCAAATTCTTCGCAAAGATCAAAGATCTGATTGAAAAATGCAACCTTTGTGGCAAGAAAACTGTTGCGGAAATATTTAATTAATATAAGTTGCTCAACATCATGCACTCTAATGTCTATACAACCTAAGAGTTCTAAGAAAAGACTTTGCCAATGATGGTACCCATTGCCGCCTATAAGTATGGTATTACAATTTTTAAAATCTTGTAATGCAGATGCTGCTCTTAGAAACTCAGGTGAAAAACAAATTTCTCTATCAGGATAAAGTTCTTGTATTGTGTTCCAACCTTCTAAACTAATTGTGCTTTTAATAAGAATAGGTACGTCTGGAGCGTTGCGTAACACATCTAAAACATTGCTCATGTCACAACTGCCGTTATCTGCTTCTGGAGTAGACACGCAAACAATAATCATATCAGCATGTCGCAAATCGCCATAGTGTTCCTTAACAGGATCACTTATAATTACAGTATGAGATTGCTTAAAGATGCTTTCGTGTGCTTGTCCTACAAACCCGTAGCCTGCAATTCCTATTTTCATTCGTTTTCTTTTCTCGCAAATTTAATATCACAATAACCACAAACTACATAACCGTCGTGTGGCACTTTGTAATATGTAAGAGGGTGATCGTTGTTTTCACCAGAACACTTTGCAGTGTCACCATCTACATATACAATACGTTCTTCGTAACCTTTTACTCTATTCATCGTTTACCTAATGCTCTCAACATCATTTGTTGATCATGTTTCTTTAGATATTCTTCTTCTATAGTTCCATAAGAACCGCATTTGTCTAATTCATTTTGTACATAAAATAATAAATCATAAAGTTCTCTTTTGCAATCCCAAGTAACGTAACCGTCCATTCTTGGATCTGTTGCTGCAAAAGTTATTTTACCTATTAATCTACATATTTCTTTAGTATTCCAATCTTTGATCATATTGTATATATTAACCAAAGTCTCCTGATACGTAAGCTTTGGTTTTACGATGGTTAGGATTCTCAAAGATTTTCTTTGTGCTGCCCTTTTCGATGATCTCTCCCAAATGAAAGTATGCTGTGGTATCAGAGATACGTCTAGCCTGTTGCATATTGTGCGTCACAATAACAATAGTATAGTTTTTCTTCAACTCTAGTATCAGTTCTTCAATGGCATTGGTTGAGATTGGATCCAATGCTGAACACGGTTCGTCTAAAAGTAAAATCTGTGGATCTACTGCAATACTTCTAGCAAAGCATAATCGCTGTTGCTGTCCACCTGATAGTCCAAACGCATTGTCGTTAAGTCTATCCTTGACTTCGCTCCATAGGTTTGCTTTCTTTAAACTGTCTTCTACGATAGCATCTAATTGCTCTCGTGTTTCTGCCATACGATGTAGTCTAGGACCATACGCAATGTTTTCGTAAATGCTCTTGGGAAAAGGATTAGGCTTTTGGAACACCATTCCAACTGATTTGCGTAGGTTGTTCACATTTGTGTATTGTGTTCTATAGATGTCTGTGCCATCAATATCAACGCTACCTTTGGTAACACAATCATCAATAAAGTCGTTCATCCTGTTAAGGGCTCTAAGGAATGTACTCTTGCCACAGCCACTTGGACCAATCAGTGCTGTTACATTGTTCTTGCGTATGTCCAAGTCCGCATTAATAATAGCGTGATTGTCTCCGTACCAGATGTTCAATCCTCGCACGTTCATCTTCGCACTCTTGTTAAGTTCTAGTGTGTCTCTTACCATTTTATTTCAAACCTCTTTCGTAACCAGATTGCTAATAAGTTTAATGCCACTAGGGCAACAAGTAGAACAAGGATAGCCGCACTGGTTTTCTCGGCAAAGCCTCGCTCGGGTGAGTCTGCCCATAGGAAGATTTGGACAGGTAATGTTGTAGCACTGTCTAATACACTGCTAGGAGGAACAAGAATAAACGCAACCATACCAATCATCAGTAGTGGAGCCGATTCGCCTATGGCTCTGGCAATACCAATAATGGTTCCTGTGATAATACCAGGCATTGCCGCGGGCAACACTTGATAAATTGTTGTTTGTAATCTACTAGCACCAAGTCCATTTGATGCGTCACGTATTGCTTGTGGCACTGTTCTCAAGGCTGTCCTTGCTGAGATTACGATTACGGGCAACACCAACACAGCCAGTGTGATGGCTCCAACGATACTGGCACTACGAGGCATACCAAAGAAGTTGATCAGCACTGCTAGGCCAAGCAAACCATACACAATACTAGGTACAGCCGCTAGGTTGTTGATGTTTATCTCCATAAAGTCTCTGTAACGTCTCCAGCCTGAGCCTTTGCGTTTGGGGAACTCCTCCATATAGGTAGCACAACCTACACCTATGGGAAATGCTATACAAATAGCCAAGCCAATAGTGTAAACTGTACCTACTACTGCTCCCCAGATGCCTGCTATCTCAGGGCTTCTACTATCTGAGTTCGTCCAGAAGTCCCAATTCCATGTGCGATAGATCGTACCTCGTTCTATTTCAGCATCAACGATATTACGCTGTGCATCTGATAATTTATCGTATACACCTTTGACATACATATCAACATCTGTGTGTGCTACTAAAGTATATGTGCCTGGTGTTGTGATGTCTATTGTTGAATAGGCATTAGGTGTAACAAGTCCACGCAAGTTCTTCTTGCCTGTTCTATTCAGTTCTCCTACATAACCTTCGCCTACATCATATAATGCACTGTTGATTGTACTCTTGGTACTCGACTCTATCTGTGTTACAGTTAGATCAATCTTTGTTTGTGTGAACGCACCGATGCCTCTGTAACCTAGTGTTGTAAAGAACACAATCATTAAAACTGTGGTAAGAGTCAATGCTGCTTTACACGCATACTCAAGGCCTTTTTGTAGGCGTCTGCGTTTGCCGCTTAGTTTACTGTTTAAGTCTATCGATTGCATTCTTATAATTCCTATATGCTATCCAGTTAAGGATGAACGTTACAACGAACAGTGTAAACGCAAGAGCAAATGCACTAAGGGTTTTCGCACTGTCAAACTCTTGGTCGCCTATGAGTAGTGTGACGATTTGAACTGTGACTGTTGTGACTGCGTTTAGAGGATTGGCTGTTAGATTTGCTGCAAGACCTGCTGCCATAACCACAATCATAGTTTCACCGATTGCTCTTGCGATTGCCATAATAAATCCAGCGACAATGCCTGGTAATGCTGCTGGCAATATAATATCTTTTATACACTCTTCTCGTGTGGCACCAATACCTCTAGCACCATCACGCATAGCACTGGGCACTGCTTTTATAACATCATCTGTGATTGAACTAATCAGTGGTATAATCATTATACCCATTACTAGTCCTGCGGCCAGTGCTGACTCTGTAGCAACATCTAATCCAAATGTTACACCTATACTTCGCAGCCAAGGGCCTAGTACAATTGCAGCAAAGAATCCATATACCACTGTAGGAATTCCTGCAAGTATTTCAAGCAATGGCTTAACTATCATTCTCTGTGCAGGTTTAAGATATTCTGCCGTGTATATTGCACTTAATAATCCTATAGGAGCAGCAATACACATTGCTATAATGGTTATAAAAAGTGTGCCCCATAACAATGGAACAAATCCAAACTCGCCTGATGATCCTACTGAATCTGCTCTAAAGGCTGTTTGTGGGCTCCAAGTAGTATTAAAGAAAAAGTCCTGTGGTGGGACCATGGTAAAAAATTTGATTGTTTCGTAACTCAAACTTGCGACGATCGCAAATGTAATACCAATGGTGATCCAAGAACTTAAACGAAAGAAGCCTTTTAATAAATCTTCGTTGAGACCATTTTGTCTCTGTTTTGGTCCTATCCATATAAACATCTATAACCTCATTGCGGAGTGGGCCGAAACCCACTCCTTTTATGATCTTATTGTAACACGTTTGCACGTACTGTGTCAAGCTCTTTCTGTGGTAGAGGAATAAGTCCTGCATCACCTAATGAACCATCTGCACCTGCCAAGTCGTCTGACAAGTATAGTTCCATGAACTCACGCATACCTGGAATAACACCCATATGCTCTTTTTTAGCATATACATATAGTCCACGGCTTGCTGGATATGAACCGTCTGCGATTGATTCAAATGTTGGTGCTACGCCTGAGATAGGAGAGCCCTGAATAACATCTGTGTTTTGGTCTAGGAATGAATAACCAAAGATACCATAAGCATTTGGATTGTTAGCAAGTTTCTGAATGATAAGGTTATCATTTTCACCTGCTTCTACATACGCACCATCTTCACGGATACCATGACAGATACCTTTGAATGCTTTTTTGTCTTTTAGTTCTTTGACCCACTTGTAAGTCTTACAACCTGATTCCATTACCAGTTCGCTCCACGCATCACGTGTTCCTGAACTTGGCGGAGGACCTAGCACTTCGATTTTAATTTTTGGGAATTTAGGATTAATTTCGCTCCAATATGTAAATGGGTTTGGAACAAGATTACCATTCTCTTGTGGAACATCTTTTGCCAGTGCTTGGAATAGTTCACGTGGTGTGATTTCCAATGCTTCACCTGTGTTTGCCACTGCGAACACAATACCGTCATAACCCACTTTCATCTCTAGTGGTGTTACACCGTTTGCTGCACAAGTTTCTGCTTCGCTTGATTTGATTGCTCTTGAAGCATTTGTGAAGTCTGGGTGATCAACACCTGTGCCAGCACAGAATAGTTTCATACCACCGCCGGTGCCTGTTGATTCAATAACAGGAGCAGTGTTGCCCTCTGCAGCAAATGTTTCTGCTACGATTGTTGTGAAAGGATATACTGTAGAACTACCTACAACTCTAATTTCTCGTGCTTCTGCGACAGTCGCCACAGCAAAAACGGCCACGAGTGCCGCTAACATTGATTTAACCATTTTTTTCTCCTTATATGGTTTGCCCTGTTGGGCCATCATAAAATAAAGATGTAGAGTTGCCCCTACGCCGTTATTTATAATTTACTATAACATAAGTTTGTAACAGAAATATGACAATACCTTTTTGCATATCGGGTATATCAAAATAACATAGCAAAACGGTCAGTTTTTATGCTATATAATATTGTAGAAGGAGAAAAACTAGCACTTGCTAGACTCGGATCACACATACATATATAGATTGGAAAACAAAATGACAACTTTAGTTGCGAACACATTTGGTTGGTTAGGTTTTGCGGGCCTTGCTAACTGGTTCAAAAAATTGGCTGTAAAACTACAAGCACGTAGATTAGCCAACATCACCGTAAACGAATTATCAAGACTTTCAGACAGAGAATTAAACGATATGGGTCTTTCACGCTGTGACATTCGTTATGTTGCCGAAAAGCATTATGAAGATACTGTAAACGCAAACTTGAAAGGATGGGTGTAATGGCTGAAGCAATTATGAAATACACATTCGCACCACTCCAAGGATTTTGGGCAGGGTTTTATAACTTCTGTGAAATCGCAGGTTATGCAAGAGCAGCATCAGAACTAGCACGCCATGGCTACTATGAAGAAGCAAAGAACTGTATGATGCAAGTTTCGAGACTACGCAATGACAGGTGATATTGTAACTATGGGCGCCTACATTGGCGCAGGATTTGCTTGTTTGGGCATGGGCCTTGCAGCAATAGGTGTAGGACAAATTGTAGGTCAGTTTTTGAACGCCGCAATGGCTATGCCGCATCGTAGCACAGAACAAAACGCAAACCTATTTGTAGGTATTGCTTTTGCCGAAGCACTTGGAATCTTTTCATTCTTAGTAGCATTGTTGTTGATGTTTGCAAGTTGATATGCAACCTCAAGGACCGATGTCTGCAGAGATAGTAGACAAACTCGGAGTTATCTCATTTATAATGATGACGACTCTGATAATGGTTTGTATCCTAATTGGATTCTACGCTGTGTTTGATAGTTATTCAACACCACAACCAAATTGGAAAGCCGCTTGTATCGAAGCAGGCGGAGTTCCAGTTCAACTAGGATCAGACTATTTCGATTGTAAAGTAATAGAAAAGTCTTGACATAAATACAATTTGCTAGTATGTTAAATTATTAGCCAACATTCACACACAGGAGACACACAATGAATGATATGACAAAACAAATGGAGCAATTCGCTGACATGTTCAAATCAGCAATTCCACAAGTCAAAACTAACAAAAACGGATACGAAATCCGCACAAAGGTATTAGAGTTCGCACAGAACCAAACATGGCAAGACTATCACGCCAAGTGGGGTCAGTTCGAAACTACTGTTAAAAAAGACGGTGACGAAGTCGTTACTGAAGTAACAATGCCAGAAGTGCCTGGCGCTGATAAAGTGCTAGAAGCAGCCGAAAAGTTCTATAACTTTGTAAGCGGTAACATAAATAAAAAGTAATATAGTTTACACTAAAGTATTTTTTGGGCATAGCCTGTATAGTAATATTAAAAAAAGCCCTTGTTAGCAAAATCTCAAGTGCCTAGACTTTGACCCTCTAGCACTTGTAAAAGTTAGCAGGGGTTAACCTTGGAGTAAGTATGCAAACCAAAACAAATGTTTTTTACGAAGTTTATGAATGTGTTGACGAGGAAAATGACGAATGGGCAATCCGTTCAAGTCACATGGAAGAAGAAGTTGCAGAGAAATGGATTATGGATCTTATTAAAGATAATCCCAAGTACGAAGATGTTAATTTTAGAGTTGATGAATGTACAGAGGAAACATTAACCGATCCAAATCTGACGTGATGGTTCTTGTGTTTGTCCTGAAACTTTGAGACCATCGCCCTCACCCTTTAAAACTATTTCAATTGTATCATTTGCATAAATTTGTTTAAACTTGGTATAGTAATATTGATTAGTAATACTACTAAATTCTAGTGGCGCAGTTGTTCTACGACTGACACTTTGATTGATATTGTCTTGTACTTCTGTTTCTAAGAACGCCTGCGGTGTAAAGTTAAAGATAACATCTATTTCATCTGTTGCTGCAAATCCTAGTTCACCTTCATTATCAATGTTAACCATTATCTCTGTGCTTGCTGCAACAAATGTTACAAAATCTGCATCATCGATAAATTGTCTTGTACTACTTTGTGTAGAACTATCACTAAGTTCTGTAGCAGTTGTGCTATCAATATTATAAATTACATCTATATCTTCTGTAGCTGCAAACGATACAAACTCTACATTTTCAAAATTGTAGATAAATTCTGTATCAGTTGCGCCTAATACACCAAGTTCTACTGTATCTTCAAAATTAAATGTTTTTGCTACAGTTGCTAGAGCATCTAGTTCTAGTTCACCTGTAGTTACAGGTAATGCGTATAACTGGTTGTGAGGACCGTCTACTTCAACTTCTATAAGTGGTGTTTCTACACTGTTTAATGTAGAACTTTGAGTTTGTATTGCATTAAATGTCACAAACTCTACATCTGCAAAGACATAGATAATTTGTTGATCACTTGCTGTAACAACACCTAGTTCAGCATCATCAACATAGTTGTAGATTACTTTCTCTACAGAAGTTGTTGCAATTTCTAGTTCTACAAGTGCATCTCTATTGGTTGTAAATGATGTATCAACTACCCCTAGTTTGACAAAATCTGCTGTATCATCATAAACAAAAACCCTACTTACGGCTGCACTTGCTTCTAATTCTAATAGTTCAGTATTAGCAAACGCAAATGTATTCTCTTGAGAACTGCTTGGATCAATTTCAAGTTCTGCTTCAAACGTTGGATAGTCATAAATGATGTTTAATACTTCGCTAGATTCAATTTCCAATGCAACAGTTGTTTGAATATTACGTATAATATCTTCGTCAACTGCAACCAGTGCTTTGAATATCGCATCGTCATCAAACTCGAATATCTGTACGATAGTATCACTTGCTGCAATTTCTAATGCGCCAGTTGTTTGAACATTGCGTATAATATCTTCGTCAACTGCAACCAGTGCTTTGAATATTGCATCGTCATCAAATTCAAATATCTGTACAATAGTATCACTGGCTTCAATTTCCAATGCAATAGTTGTTTGAACATTGCGTATAATATCTTCGTCAACTGCAACCAGTGCTTTGAATATTGCATCGTCATCAAATTCAAATATCTGTACAATAGTATCACTTGCTGCAATTTCTAAGTTTGCTGTATCTTCTATGTCATAAATGACTTTTAATACTTCACTGGCTTCGATTTCTAAGTTTGTTGTATCTTCTATGTCATAGATTATATCAGTGTCAGTTGCGCCAAGTTTGATAAATGTTGCACTATCTGCAAATACATGTGTTGTACTTGTTGTATGTGTTTCTCCTATTTCAAGTGATGGAGAATCAGTATAGTTGTAGATAATATTAGTAACATCAGTTTCACTTATTTCTAGTGTGCCTGTATCTGATACTGCAACCGTAATTTCAAACGGATAAAGAGCATCGATTTCTAGTGCGCCTGTTGTAGTACTAGCATAACTTTGCGTACTAACATCACTAGCATCAATTTCTAGTGCGCCTGTTGTAGTACTAGCATAACTTTGCGTACTAACATCACTAGCATCGATTTCTAATTCACCTAGGTTATGCGTATAGTCAGTATAGTTGAATAGCACCGTTTGTGTGGCTGCATCACCTAATTCAAGTTCACCTAAATTGTGTGTATAATCTGTATAATTGTATAGTATTTCAAATGCGTCTGCATCGCCAATAACAAGCGGTGTTGTATCAATGCTACCAAGTGTTACAACAATACCTGTCGCGCCGCCTTTGATAAATGCACCTGTGTCAACAAAGTCATAAAGTGTTTTTGTTGTAAAGGTTGTACCTATTTCAAGTTCTGCGGTGTTATCTAATCCAATGTAACTTACTAGGTGCGGTGAAGTTGCATCAATCTCAAGTTCACCTAAGTTATGAGTATAATCAGTATAGTTGTATATTAAGCCTGCACTTGCATCTGCTTCAACTTCTATATCTCTCGCAACACTTGTAGACCATAGAAGCATATCATCAAGATTAGCAGGATCACCTTGATAATATCTTATCTCATCAAATTGAAAACCTGAAGTTGTTAAGTTATAAGTTTGGTTATTAAAGGTTGCTGCAACAAAACTTAAACCACGAGGATTAGTATCTAACAGAATTGCCTGTTTTCCATTACGTGTAATTGCAGTTGCCCTAGGCTTGTCATAATTATAATAACTACGTGTACCTAATACTGTTTGACTATTAGACAGATGTCTGATTGCATGTTGTATAACACCTGCTTTCCAAAACGTTATGTAAACTTCATTGTCGTTTAAATCATAGCCTGTTTCATTTACCGCTGTATTGATATTTGCTATCATATCATTAACAAATGGACTGTTTGTAGAACTAAATTCTAAAACATATTCATAGACACTTTGTGATGATAGTCTATAAGAACTAGACACTGAAAGAACTTCAACAGGATTAAATCCTTGTCTAGGTTTGTATGTTGTAGAAATAGAATCATCTGCGTCAATTTCTGTAGTAATAGTGTCTGTAGGTATATTGTATCTTACATTTGTTTCCGCTTGAGATGTTTCAAGTTCTAATTCAACAGTAGTTACAATATTATAAACTTTTTCTATCACACTTGTTACACCAATCAATAATGGTGTAACTTCTACGGTTGCACTGATTGATACAATAGATGTAGGTGTTATAAGAGCAAACTGTGCTGTATCATCATAAACAAACTTTTTGCCAACGGTATCAGACGCTTCAATTTCTAGTGCAGTTGTTTCTGTTCTTGGATAAACTGCAAATATTGTGCCTGTCTCGTCAATTTCTAGTGCAACGGTTTCGTTGAGGAATTCATATTCAAGTCTGTTTGTGCCTAGTTCAGATGTTGCTGCAATTTCTAGGGCAATTGTATCTTGAATAGAAACAAAGTTTGCTAGTGCTCCAGGAATTTGTTGTTCTTCTGCAATTGACCACAAACTCAAAGGACCAATTGGAATACCTGAACCAGTTAGTATTTGATAATCTATACTGTATTCAAATTTATATTCTTCTGAAATTACTGCAAGAGATTTAAACGGAACATAACTTCTATCAACTTCAAGTGTTGGACGGAAGTATGGATATTCTATTTTACCATCACTATCTCTGACTACTCCCGGACCGTCGTTCCAATCAACTGCTATATCTAGAGCCGCTGAGTCTGCATATGCATGTACAGAACTAACTGTATCTGCATCTGCTAAATCAAGTTGACCAATACTTGGCTGATAATCCATCACGCCTTCGTATTGTAAAGTGCCTATTGCGTTAACACTTATAGGCGAAATAGGTAAGCCGGCGTAGTTTGGTAATCTATCTATCCCAGCACTTGCAAAGAAATATGCAGTATCGTCACCTGCTAGTGCAGCAAAAGATAGTGGAGTTACATAAACTCTATCAACTTGGAGTGCAGGGCGGAACCAAGGCCATTCTTCTTTCCCATCTTCTGGTCTTACATATGCTGCTCTGCCATCATCGTTATCAACAACGGCAATTTCCAAATCACCTTGTGTAATACGACTCGTACTTTTAATTATATCTGCTTCAACGTCGATTGTAAGTTCTACTAATCCAGGCTGGAAGTTTTGTGACCCTTCATATTGAATGTCACCGATAGAGTTTACACCAATTGGAGCAATTGGCAATCCAGGATAGTCGTCTTGGAGGTAAATAGGCAAGCCCTTAAACTGATAAGATCCATCAGCGTTAAGAAGACTAAATGTAGCAGTATCTACATAATTAAACTTAGTTAAAATAGTTCCATCTTCAGCAACTTCAAGCGGTATAGTTGCTGTGATGTCGGCTCTTATAGCTGGACGGAAATGATCATAAACGGTTGCGCCGTCTGCTGGTCTTAGAGAACCTTCACTTTGATTATCTGTGACAGCAATTTGTAAACCTATATATTCAAAGTCAAATGAATATTGGCCTTCTGAGTTACTGTCGCCTCCGACTGCGGATTGGGCAATCGTGTTTTCACTGATTGTTGACACGACTGCCCTCCCTGTTTATTACGCTTGTGATTCGCTCCATGTAATACGACTTGCTGCTTCAAATGGTGATGACGCTGTAATATCTGATGTGTCAATAACTCTAACAGCAATTGTTAACAAGTCCGGACCGTTCGGGAATACACCGTCTCCACCTAGTATACTGTTGCCTAAGTCTGTAATATCAGTTAGATCAAAGTCAGTAGCGTTAGCCAAACGTGACGAACCTGTGTCAGTACCACCTGCAGCACGGAAACTAAAGATCGGTGTGCCGCCTGTAATAGTATCAGCAGACTTATGCACAACAAGGTTACTCAAACTCGGCGATTGAACTTTTTCGAAGTCAATATTACTTAACGAACCGTTTAGAATTAATGTAACCTCACAATCGTGTGTTAGAACAAGACCGATCTGTTTCAATTGTAACTGCATTCTGTTGATAATATCACGTTCACCGATATTACCAGTAATACCGTTATCAACACACGGTGCAAGTCTAATACTAATGAGTGGAATGTCACCTAACAATGATTGGTCTGAACTACCTGTTGATGGAGCACCGATACTAACGACTGTGCTACTACCTACAATAGGATAGATACTAGGTCTATTCCATTGTCTTGCAATAAAGAGCCTAACAATTACGTTACTACCATCGAAGTATGTACTATAAACCGTTTCACCGTTAAGTTCACCACCGTTGGTATATAGTGGAGTACCAACACTAAACTTACTTGCATTAGCTTGTGGGAACGATAATTCAACATACCATTCTCTTGTTCTGAAAGTATAACTATAAATTCCTACAATGGTTGAATTTTGGTTAGTTGTTGCGGTAGAACTTTGACCGTTTGTAAACGATAGTGTATTACTTGTCGCTGTGAACAAGTATGCTTTGTCGTCATCAAATGTTCCATCCATGATAACCGATGTACCCCAGTGGAACAGTCTTGGTTGATAATCTGTAACGCCAGTATTTTCAATTTCATATCTAGCAGGAATGTTACCTGAGCGCATATATGCTTCAGTTTCTCTGTTGTTGTGAACCATTTCGTGTGTATAAATTACATGCCCGTAAGTGTCTTTGAATCCAAAGCGTATTTTACCAGCACCATACCAACTATAATCCATGTATGCCATTTGTATTTTAGTAATATCTAAATTAAAGTTACTTGGACCTGTGCCGTCTGCAACATCTATATTCCATTCAGACTGTGGAACTTTGTAATCTACTGTTTTGGTAATAATGATACCATCTGTTGATGTGCCTTTATATTTTGGCTGAATAGTAATATCATTTTTACTACCAATACTTGTAACTTTATATGTTTGTCCACGTAAAACTATTAGATCTCCAGTTGACATTTGACCTATAAAGTCTGTATTAGTCCCTGATACAACATTACTACCAAATGATGCACTGGCTGTTCCACTTAATTGTTGAGTACTATTTCTTCTAACAGCATAAATGGTCTGACCATCATATTCATAGAAGAATCCGTTTTGGAAATCATATAGTCCGCAACGTACTGAACTATTTTCCCATTTCTTAGGACGGAATTGCACAACACCACTTGGGTTAAATGTTGGAGGTGTACCAGGCAAACTATATTGGAATGTAAATTCATCAATATAGGTTGTTACAGTATAGTCACCGTTGAAGTAAGAAACATCACAATCACTTATGTTAATCAACTGTCCTGCTTTGATATAGTTTGGATATTTTGTTTGTATTCTAGTTGCATAACTCAGTGTAAGTGTTGATTTATTATCATTGATATCAGTTGCAGCATCTTGTAGTTCGCTGCTTGCCCAAGCGATACTAGGTTCTGTTTTTGTATATGTACCAGTAAACTCAGTTGCACTTGTACCATAAGTTACTGCTGTAATTACAGTATCGATTAGAGTATCAAGTTCAGTTTCTTCTGTTGCACCTGCAGGTGTTCCTGCTGTGTCTTGTGTTTCTGTATTACCCGAAGTTGCTGTTACGGCTATTTCTTGTACAATGTCGCCTATAATTGCTTTTAAACGATTCAATGCTGCAAGACTTTCAGTTTGATGTGTACCATAAATTCTTGTGTTTGTGTAATACATGAACAAGATTGCGCTTTGGTACGTAGCAAAGTTACCGCCATAACTCATATCATATGCAAGAGCATATGATAACATTTCTACATCTTCAATAAGTGTAGTTGTGTCCCATGTGACATTTGGATATGTAGTATCAACATATGCTTTAATTTCTGCTTTAATGAAATCAATGTTGGCTACAATTTGGTCACGAGCAGCAAGTTGACCGCTTGTCCTACCCGAACTAGGATTTGTATATGTAGGTGCATTTGCTGCCGATCTTTGATTATCAATAATATCTAAGATCTCAGTAAAGTATGCTGTCACCCTTGTTTCTGCTGTGCTACTATCATCAACCTGTGGCAATGCTAAAATATCGTCACGCAATTTTTCAATTCGTTGATTAACCACAGGGTTCAAATATAAACTTCTTAGTTCTGCAATACCGTGGAAGTATGCTTGGAAAGTGCCGCCGAGTGCTGTTTCTAGTCTCGCACCATCTGCGATGTATCCAGTATCCCTTACACATTTATCGTCTGTTACAACACTAATCGTTTCAACTAAGATAGGAGGATTAAAGTTAATCGCCAAACTGATCTGGATACCTTTACCAGACTGATAACGGAAATATTTACGTGTTTGACGAACAATTTGTGATCCAGGAGCACTACCTGCAATAATTTCAACCCCACCGTCAAATGGTCTATGAGTAGAAGCACCATCTGGTCTAGTGTAAATTTTAGTAGGTACCAAGTGAACTGCTGTTGAACTTGTAAATGATACCGGCTCAGTTAAGTTAATGGTACTATCATCAACAACACTACTAATGGTGTATCTAGATAACTTACCAGGTGTCGTTCCAGGATCTTTCAAAATAATCTCATCACCTGCTTTATAGTATGTTAGAAAAATACTATCTGTGCCACCGTCAATTATAAATTCCCCTGATGTAACATTGACTGTAGGTGATATAGAAACTAGTCCGTTAACAGTAGTACTTTCTATTATATGATCGCTGTTAGGAATAGTGCCCCAATCTAGAGTCATATAAACTCCATCTCTTCTATTGTCAATACTATCACTTAGTTGGAGATATTTGTCATCTATAATTGTAACGTAATATGTTTGTCCGTCTACAAATCCAGAATATACTGCATTACCATTTGCATTATATACTACTGGAGTACCATCCGCAAAGTTGTGACGGTTAGCGATGTAGATAAAGTCATTGTCAGTTTGTGATGCTTGTGTAATAACTAAAGTCTTTTTACCAGCCTTAAAGTTTGTTTGAAAATCAATTTGTGTAGGATTAGGAGCTCCTGTTGATTCATATACACCGTCTAATGTGCCAATTTGATTACTAACATCTAGGAATGTTATCGCTGCTGGTGCATCGGTTACAATAATTTGTCCGTTCATTGCACCTGCGTGGTTTTGACAGACATAATAGTATGTTCCTAATGTAAATCCTTCCGGCACTGCCCAAATTAAGGTGCCGCTTTCTGTACCATTATTTGTTATACCTTCGCCTGATCCTAAAGTATTACCACTGTCATATCCTGCTGTATCAGGATCTGTTGTTTGTATCCAGAACGGATGGCCTGCTGCACTAATTGTAAATGTATAGGTATAGCCAGGTTTTACATATATGGTATCATTGTTTACACCATCTATCACATAATGTGTTGTTGCATTATTAGTAATAGTAAATGCTGTATCACCTGCTTGACCTGTTGTACCCTGCGATGTAAGATTTACTGGTACACCAGATATAGATTTTAATCTAAATCTATTGTCATCTACTACTGTAACATTGTAATCTGATCCATTAGTTAGTGATGGATATGTAAAGTCTCGAGATAGCGTGTCCATTATATAGGCATCTAGGTTTTGCAACATATTACTATCAATATTAACTGTTGATGGTATTCTAATCAATGCAGTATAATCTAAATGGTTGTATCCGTTGCTGGTAAAGTAAGCATAAGCAGGGCTATTATCTCTGCTATAAGCCATAGAATAAAAGTTAAAACTATCCCAGTTATCTTTCTTAATAGAATATTGCACTTGTAGTATACAATCTCTACCTGCTTGGTTTGTATATTGTGCTAGTCTCGCAAAACGCCAATCTGTTACCGTGCCGCCCGAGACACCATTTACGCCTACAGTTGTCCACACAGTTGGGTTAGTTGTGTTTGCATTTCGTTGGTTGATTGTATATCCACTTGTAATACTAAATTGCACTCTAAAGTTTGAATAACCATATCTGTTTAGAGGTTGTTTTGTTGCTGCACTCCAAAAATCAATTGTAGAGTCTTGCACAAATGGTGTCATTATCACGCTGTGTCCTTGACCTGAAACTGGACGGCCATTTGCATAATCTTCTACTTCACCTGTGTCATATGTTCCACTGTTCCAGTCGCCTCCTGAAATTGTCCAACTACTCCATGTGTTATCATAACCATACAAGTACATATTGAAACCTTGTGCCATAGTTGTATCACTGCTGCTTCCAGAACCATATCTAAACGGAGTGCTTTTGCTTGTTCCATCCATGGTCATATCTGCTTGCGCTGATAAAGTTTGTCTCCATGCTTCTACACCCGCATCACATGTTGATCTAAAAATTTGTAGATCACTATCAGAACTTGTGTAACTGATTTCACCTGTCGAAGTATTTGGCAATCTAGCACCAAATTCTGTATTAAGTGTAATAGTGTTGTTTTCTGCTAGTCCATGATTTGCAATAAAGAATGTATCTCTTGTAGGACGTTGTCTGAGACCAGTAAATGTATAAGTACCACTTGCTGCTGCAATCCTAATTAATGTAGTACCACTCTTAATCCTAAATCTATTGTCGTCGACAACTTCAACAATATAAGTTCCTGCTGTTAGGCTCGAAGGCGTATAGTTACTGCTGTAATTGCCCCCACCATGAGTGTAATAGTAAATTGGCAGACCAGTGTATGTCATGTTGATTGATTGACCATTTGTCAACCCGTGTCCTTCACTATAGAATGAGTATGCTTCGTCATTATCATTTAATGGTACAAAGAAGAAATCCCCTCTTCCAAAGTTCCATTGGCCGGCATAATAATAGTAACCAGTGCTTGTCCATGCCATTTCACCAGTGGACCAGTTTAAGTATGAACTAGTTGATGGATAATCATAAGATTGCTGGGTATACCTGCTGAAATCTTCTACAAAGTTAAATGAGTGCGGATAGTTGCCATGATTATCTGCCAAACTCATATTATTATTATAACTTTGTCCCCAATAAGAAAGTCCGTTAAATGTATAGTAGGGATAACCTCTCCAACCGGTACTGGTGCTTGATTTACGAGCATGTACCGGGACTGTATAATCCGGACGATTTTGCATTTTACCATACTGTGTTAATGTCAAATCCCAACCTGAGTTATTTGTTGAACCGCCAAAATTTTGTCCTCTTGTACGCCAATACATGTTATTTGTATACCATTGTGAACGCACATAAGCCATTTCATACGCAAGCATAAACACACCTTCACCGTAGGTGTAGGTGCCTTTGCTAGAAAATGCAATAGGACTTCCATTCCAAGATGATTTCAATTGGAAGGTGTTTGTTGTTGGATTAGTAACCCAATAAAAATCTAAACTGTTCAATCCGCCAATTTGAGAATCAGTGCCTGCTGGTTTGACATAAAGAACAACATCATTTTCTCTAAAACCGTGTGCGTTCCATGTAACTGTGTCAGCAGTATCACTGATTGCATCTGCATTAAATCTTAATTCATATGCACCTCTAACTGCTTTAGTATCTGTTTTTGTTCCATCTGGAGTAATATTTGCAGTTTCTGTATCAACAATATCAATTATATCAAAACCGTCTTCTGCTGTTTCTGTTGAGACTTCATCTAAAACAAGTGTTTTTGGAGATACAGTATTTAGGAAATAAAATTTTGCACCTACATCAAAACCGTGTGCTTCACTTGTTGTTACAGATAATTTACTTTGGTTTTCTGTATCAGTTTGAATTCCATCTTCTGCTACAAAGTTCACATCAGCAGCCGTATAAAATTGTCCTGGGATAATAGTTGTATATGGTGTTTTTACGTTTGCTGTGCTTGCTTGAACTCCTCTTGCTTTATATGTAAAAACATAATCAGTTTCTACATCCCCTACAAGGTATTTGCCTTCGGCAGTTAGACTTGTTAGACCTTGTACATCAATTGGAGTACCTTTGCTTATTCTATGTGGATCAGTACATGTAACACGGATGATATCTGAACCTGCTGTTGCTCGTACAATATTAATTCCTAGCAGGGTGTAGTCTCCGTTTTTACCGTAGAAACTTGGTACGTTGTTTGATAATTCTAGTGTTTCCCATTTTGAACTCTGCAATCCGTATTCAAAGTCAGTGTCAATTAGGTTTTCAGGATTACTTACACGAAACTTATGAACTGGATCAACAAAGGCCTCTTCTGGTCTAAATGTTTGCGCATCATCCTCTACGAAGATCTGCAAAACATCAGTTGCTTGCATTGCTGAACAATCGATATCTAAAACAATAGTTGTTGTTTCACTTGTTGTGTTTAATGCATGAGATGCCATTCCATTAACATTATCGTTAAACGTAAACAATGTTTGGTTTGTAGTTACGTTTGATATTAATAGGAATCTATTCCTATTAAACATTCCATCAAGAACAATTGTATTGCTACTTGGTGTAAATGCATATTTGTGTACGAGCTGTTTTGCCATTTGTAATCCTTAAATTTTACCCACCTAATGCAATAGCAAGGGCTGTTGCGTTTGTTTTTAATTTGTCAAAATCCTCAAAACTAGAACTGTTTACAGTTATGAAAACTTGTTTATTTCCAGCACTAAAGTTGACCAATGTATTGTTATTTGAACTACCATAAACTGTAGTTCTAATCACTGCGTCATTATCTGCATCGTAAGTTCCGACACCAGTTTCCCATTCGGCTGTACCTGGATTAGTTACTGCATAATCAAATGTATCACCATTCACACATACAGTGCCAAATTCTACGAAGCCAGTACCAGTGCCTGCCAATGCTAGATTTCCTGTGCCTTGACTTAGACTAACTTCTTTTACACGGTCGGATCTGATCTTAGCCATTGCTCAACTCCTTATGGGTTGTTCAATGTGATAGTTAGTGTAATACGAATTTCGTCACCATTGTTAGCAATGTTAATCGGAGCGTTACTAAATCTGTTAGCAAACATTAGGTTACCGCTTGTTGATCCAACAACAAAATAACCATAAATGTTTCCTGCTGCGCCTGTGAAACTAAATGTGACTTGCGGGTATGCTGCACTGCCCGGATCGCCTGCTGTAAAAGTAAAGTTTGACGGTGTTAGTGTAGTTGCACTATAACCGTTACCTGATACTTCTGTATAATCGCTTGCGACATCCGCGTTAGTTGGCGTCACGTCATTACTATATAATTTTAACACTAGGGATTCTGGAGCCGTGTGATTTAAGAAATTCTTAAGGGCTGTCAATTCCGCTGCGTTTGTAAATACAACTGCCATAATTATTATCCTTTTCTTTCAGTTAACTGGTTTGGTTTATGCTTTTATTTATCCTGTTAGTCAAATGTATAGAAAAATTCTACACTAAGACCTGTGCCTGATGTATTGTTTGTGCAAACAATATCAACAGTTAGATAGTCATCCGTTCCCATACTAAAGTTTGTGCTTTTTGTCACTTTAGAATTTCCGCTATTAAGGGTCAAACTTTCTGCCGAACTACCAGATTTTAACACTGAAATCTGCACATTGACATTAGATGTTGTTGAAATACGTGCAGCGATATCATTTATTGTAATGTCTCCAGGAGCATACCAACGAACACTGCCTGTTGTATTTTCTAAAGTACCGTCTTGGAAAAGTTGTACAGTTTTTGATGGTGTAGAAAATGTTAGAGTAGGATTAGGTGAACCATTTGCATCGGCCGTTATTGTTACACCATTGCCTGCTATTAGATTTAAACTATCTACACCTGATGCAGTTAATGCTGGTGTTAGGCTGCTGTCAACATGAAGATGTTTATAGAAGCCATCGACGCTTACTTTTACATCGCCACTATTTAAATTGGTTACAACAAATGCGTCTTCGTCAAAACTAAGAGTGTCTACATTATTAACTGTGCTGCCAGATACTGCTGAGTTATTAGAATTAACTTCCTGTACTGCAAGAGAACTTGCACTAGGATCAAATGTCACAATACTTTGAGTACCGTCGTCTTTTTTAATAAAAAGTTTGCCATCATATGTATTGATGGCAATTTCGCCTAATGCTAAAGCAGATGTACTCGGAACAGTGCCGGTAGAACTATTCCTTTTGTGTAATAGTTCAACAGCCATTTAATTAACTATAGGCTCCAGCATCCAATCTTGTTACTGTTGCCCAACCTCCTGTTAGAGTAAATTGATTTGAATCAAAACTTGCAAGACCTAGATCACTTTGTGCGATCCCTGTTGAATTTGCTCTAGTACTTGCTGCGTTCATGTTCAGTTTGCTTTGTACAATTGCTGCACTTGCAGATACTTTTGCGTTTGTTATAGCACTATCTTTTACTTGTAATTCATCACTACCGTTTATTTCAATAGTTGTATCGTCTACATTGACATCAAGTGTACTGCCTGTTTTGTCTAAACCAGCACCTGCTGTGATTTGTCCAGCACCTGAGAACTGTTCAAATGTAACATCGTCTGTACCTAGTGTAGGTGTACCGTTATGTGTTGCAACAAAACCTGCATCAGCATGAACAGTACCTTGCTCTACGAAGAAGAATGTACCACCTGTCATTTCTGCTGCTGTATCTGCATCAGGTGCTCTTGTTAGAACAAAAGCACTTACACCATCTACACCTACAGTGGTAACTTTATAGATACCGTTTTCTGTAGCATCACTTTGGTTTTTGACAAGCACTCTATCATTTTGTACAAGTGTAACACCGTCTAATGTAATTGCTCCGTTTGCATTGCCAGTTAAAGTTCCTGCTGAATTATTATATGTGGCAGTTAGGTTTGCTGTAGTTGCTGCTTTAACTGATTCTTTAACATCAAGTCCTTGAGCAACTTGGTCGACGTATTTTTTGTTAACAAGTGTATCATCGTCAAATCCTGTGCGACCTTCATAACCCGACGGCACTTTTACAACACCTTCACCATTTGGTGAAAGATCTAAATTACCGTCTGTGTCGGTTGTTGTGATTGCATTACCGTCAACTGTGATATTATCAACATCTAAACTTGTTAAACCGTTTATATCAGTAATAGTTGTGCCAAGTGCTGTTGCATCAGAACCAATTGTGATGCTATCATTTGCTAGTTTAGCATTCGTAACATTAGCATCAGTAATTTTTGCTGTAGTCACTGCGTTTGATGCAAGTTTTGCTGTCGTGACTTGACTGTCTGCAATTTTAAGAGTTGTGATTGCGTTGGTTGCAATTTTAGCTGTTGTGACATTACCGTCGGCAATTTTACCTGTTGTGACGTTAGCATCGGCAATTTTTGTTGTAGTAACTGCACCAGTAGCAAGTTTGGCTTCGGTGACATTAGCATCAGTAATTTTTACAGTAGTTACTGCATCATCGGCAAGTTTTGATGTAGTAACATTAGCATCGGTAATTTTTGCTGTTGTGACAGAGTTAGAAGCAAGTTTTGCATCTGTGACATTTGCGTCAACAATTTTAGCAGTAGTTACAGAATCATCTGCTAGTTTCGCAGTTGTAACATTTGCATCAGCAATGTTTGCTGTTTCAACTGCACCGGCAGCAAGTTTGGCTGCTGTCACAGCATCGTCTGTTATCTGTGCAGTATCAATGCTTGCGGCTGTAACTGCTATAGTGCTAGTGCCCGCTGCATCGTCATATGTAATTGTAATTGATTGTCCTGCAACAACACTTCCGCCTGTAATATCTTCGATATATTCTTCTAGTGATGTGTTAGCATCTCCTACATAGATGTTTCCAATGACGGTTTTACCAGTTCCGTTTGGGGAGATTGTAATGTTACCATTTGTATCAGTTGAACTAAACGTGTTTCCGTCTAGTTTTAAATTATCAACATTCCATTCGCTAATCTTTTTGTTAGCGTCAAGCAATGCTGCTGCACTTGCTGTAGCAGTACCAAGTGTATGGTCCATCAATCCAGTGTAGTATTCTCCGCCGATCTTAATTGGAGTGTTAGTATTAGTAGTTGGATCACCAATCATTAATCTGCCGCCGTTACCCCCGGCTGCACTGTCTGTGTTGCTTGTATCGTAAATATATACAAATTCACCTTGGTCTAGTGTAGAAGGTAAGTTTGCAGTATTAGTACGTTTAATCTGTAAAACTGTTGCCATTGTTTTTTCCTCTAAAGCTGATGCTAAACATATTTATTAAAAAGATCCTCCGTTTAACCGTAAGGTTCCTGTTGTTGTGTCAATATTGTTAGTTGCTTGCCATTCAGTGCCGTTGTATTGCAATAAAGAGCCTGCATTTGGATTGTTTGCAGACACGTCATTTAAATCTGCAAGGTTTGATGCGCCTCCGCCACTACTATTGCCTACTTGAAGTTCAGACCAATTTCCTGCATTGTTAGGCATTTCTCCTGTGGCTTGGTTTCGTGATTCTCCTGATAGTAGTTCGTAGGTATAATATTTGCCGCCTGTAAAACCAGTATAGGAGTTTGCTACAAAAACAATCATTCCAGGTTGTAGTCTTTGTCGCGGAATATCCTGAAGCGTATCTCCTGTTACGCCTTCTACATATTGTAAGCCGCCCCTTAATTCGTTTGATAGAGCAATAGGATGATCACCATCCGGGCTCCAAGTCCCAGGCCATGTATTTCGTGTTAAACCATCATAGTTTGCCATTAACTAATCCTTACATATGTGTTGCCAGGCTGCAATACTATACCATACAAATTGTAGGTCACTGGACTATAATCTGATGGCGCATTGTCTGGCGCTAAATTTAATGTTGCAGTTGTTTTACTAACTGAACTTAATAAACTGCTAGTTGCACCTGTTTCAAACGTAGATGGTTGAGTAGCAAAAGAACTTACACCAAACCAAAATACTTTGGGAACATTTGCACTATTGGTTATTGTTGTATTTATTGAGCGTCCGTGATGTGCTGTAGTGGTAACGTCACTATGAAAAACATTTCCGTCTACAACATCTGTTCTTGTAGGAACATCTGTAACACTGTCACTGAAATAATAAAAACTAGGATACTGCCACACTGTAGAAATTGTAGTTTGCGATGTATCAGTATCAGTTACTGTATAAGAAGTCCCTGTTACACCTTGTGGTCTTGTAAAGTCCACACTCAAAGCCAATGTTCTGCCGGTGTTGTTATCTTTATGCAAGGGTGTAGTAAAATTAAATGTCCCACTACCACTTGCATTTGTTACTGTACCACCTGTAGGCGTAACAGTTGCACTATAGTTCGAACTATTTGCAATACCCGAAATATTGACATTATATCCTACAGAAGTTATAGTTGATAAGAAAAGTGTATTAGGTGCTGACTGCATTGATATTAATGCATTAGCGTTTGCCCAATTTGCTCTAGCAACAACAGGATTACTAAACGTAATCAAATCATCGTTAGCATCTACAAAGTTTACTGTAGCAGATGCACTCCCGCCCGAAAGTGTAGTAGAACTAGATCTAATAAATCCATCGGCTTGATTGGTAAAAGTTTGTGTCCAGTCTACACCGCCTGCTGGTGCCGGCGCAGGGGCCGTTGAAAAATATGAACCAACATTAGCAGGATCACCATTAGCAAGAACAAATCCTACTTGATTAGATAGACTATAGACTTCGGCAACATAATTTGAAGTAAAATCATCCGGGTTATCAACTGTTACAGAAAACTGTGTTGCCACTTCATCCCACTGTAAATTTGTTTGTGATGCAGAACAGTTAGGAGTAAAAGATGCTATCTCTAATTCTAGTAAATCATTAGTGTTAATAAACACTTCACGTATTGTGTATTCAACACCATCTTCATTAAAAATTGTACCTACTCTAGAAGTGCCGCTGCCTGAAAACTTTAATCCATTAGATGATGCACTCCCTCCGCCACCGGCTACATCACTAGAAATAATAGCACTAGGTGCCCATTCTGTGCCGTTCCATTTTAAATACATGCCTGAAGTTAACGTAACGCTAGTGTCGACATCATTTAGATCATTGATACTTAGAGTTTGACCTCCACCGCCCGAACCTGTTGCCAATGTAGCAAAAGAAAAGTTTCCTTGTCCATCTGTAGTAAGCACCTGTCCATTTGTACCATCTTCAATACCTAGTTGTGTAAGACGTTCAGGCAAATCTGCTTCTAGTCTAGTGATTCTAACGTCTTGAGATGTTTGTGTAGTTGTGATTGTTCCAACAGTGGTTGTTAATCCTGCAATCGAATCAGCATTATCTTGTATTAAATCTGCTTGAGCCGAATGTTTGGTGTTAAGATCTGTTATTGCTGTATTTGCAGTTGCAATATTAGCAGTATTGGTCGCAGTCGTTGTTTTTAATACTGCTATGTCAGATGCGTTTGACTGTGCCAATCTATTTTCTAACGTTTCGATATCAGTTTCATTTGCACTTACCCTTATAGTAAGGGCCGAAAGGTCTGCTGTAAGTGTTGTTACATTACCTTCAATGGTTGTGATATCTCCTTCAATGGTTGTGATATCTCCTTCAATGGTTAGAATATCGTTATTGATAGTAGTAATGTTGTTATTAATAGTAGTAACATCGCCTTGCAGATTTGTAATATTTGTTTGGTTTGTTGTATTGTTTTCTACAAGAGTAGTTTGTGTGGCAGTTAGATTAGTTATATTACTCACGGCAGTGTTGAGTGTACTTGTCATGTTTGTAATATTAGTTGTGTTGTTACTAACCGCAGTATCTATTCTTGTAATGCTAGTTGAATTATCTTCAATAGTGTTTTCAGCAGCATCTATTCTAGTTGTGTGTTCTAAGGTAAGAGAATTTAAGGTAGTAATGCTTGAAGCATTACTTGCAATATTAGTTGTGTTGGTTGTAACAGAACTGTTTAGATCAACTACATCCTCTTTTAATTGATCTATGTCGCCTTGAATTGTTTCTACATCTGATACTAAATCATTATTGTGTATCCAAAGACCATTTGTTGCACTATACATTAGAACTGCATTATTTGCAGCATCTCCTGATGTTACATTTGACAAGTCGCCTAATTGAGCAGGAACATCTCCTAGTTCATCAAACTTTCCATCAACATAAGAAGTTGTTGCATATTCTAATCCTAGATCAATGCCTGCTAAAACTGTTGACCAATCTATACTATCTAGATCTACAGTAGCTATAGGTTCTACTCTAGTACCGTCTGCATTACGCATTACTGTGCCAGCAGGTATCTCAAGACGTCCACTTGTATCTTCTTTTAGTGTAAGGTTGCCTAGATAGATTGTTGTACCAGACAAATATAAATCACGCCATTTTTTTGTAGAGTGTCCTAGATCTTGCTCGCCTGATACTGCTGGTCGTAAATGATGATTAGCATTAAGTGTTAGAATATTTCCAGAGTATGTAAATGGTAAACTAGCATCACCAATTACAACACCACCAGGTGTCACACCGTCACTAATACGGAGTGCTCCTAATTCATCTTTTCCGAAAAATATATCGCCAGGATCGCCAACAAAACTTGTTTTATCGGCCATCGGTCGGTAACCAAACCCTAGTCTATAAATGCCCCCGGCCAATGCTCAACCCCCTATGCTATTTCATCCTCTTCTGGCTCGTCAGTTAGTTGAGATATTGCAACAGACTTTTTGCCCTGTTCTGCTTTAGCAAGTTCTAGTTCTTGCTGTTGCGGGGGGATCATTGCATCTGGCTTCTCGCCTGCGTCTGGCTCGTCAGTTAATGGCATATCAATCTCAGGATCTCCGTCACCGTTGATCTTGATGTTAATAGGCACATTAATTGTAAATTCTCTTGCTCGCATTAGGTTATTCTTCTTTTGCTGCTTCTTTTTTAGCAAGTTCTTCTGCTTCGTCCCAAACTGTACTGCCTCCGTCGGCTCCTTCAGGTTGAAGTTGACCAAGTTCTTCTGCAAGTGCTTTTGTTTGTGCTTTGTTATCCCACACTACATGTTTTTCCCAAGCCATTTGATATCTCCTATTATGTTATTATTTATTATAATTTAAGGACTTCTAAAATTAAGATGAGTTTGATTATCCATTTCGTGCAGTATGCCTTCAGCAAACACACCCATTTCGTGTGTGCCCGACACAGGAGTTAACTGCATTTGGATGTCAAAGGTTGATTACAGTTCAATCCAGTTTAGGCTGGCACGAACACTACCAATATTTTGTCCGCTGAGTATGCCTATGCTGAGGAAGTCTCCTGGAGGAATGCTCAAGTCTAGATTGGTTAAATCCCATGTGATATTGCCGTTGATGGGCAAGGTGAACACTCCCAATGGTTTGTGATTGGCAATGGTTATGTCTCCGGACACAATGTCTCTGCTCACGCTACTGTGTGTGCCTACTGAAGTCCATTCGCTAGTGCCTGTGTGAGTACCGTTTAGGAACAGATACACCACCGCAGGGTCATTGCCCTGGAACGCTATGCTCATTGACTTTAACTTCATCAGTCGTAGATTGATCTTGTCCTTGTAGATCCGTTTGTTTTTGAAACTCACAATATGGTGTGCTGTGGTTGTGGTATGACCTAACGAAGACTTTTCATTGCTGGGATAGCCAACACTAAAAGTATTGTCCTTGGCTATACCTTCCAGTGCTATCATCATACTAGCACCTGAACAGTGAGCATCTGTAACAGTACTGCCTGTGAGGTTAGCCGCCACATAACCAATCTTGAAACAGGGGTTGTCTGTGTGAACATCTGTGACACGACCGGAGAAGTGACTGTGATGTACAAATATCATATCGCCTGTGAGGGGATTTTCAACGGCCCAACGTATCTCACCTGCTCCCAACCAACGGAAGTTGATCTGAAACACATTCAGTTTGGTAAAGTCAAGTGTGACTCCGCTTGGACCTGTGCCGTCCATCTTGTCCACGTCCCAATCTTCTTGGTAGGTCCATGTTTCTGTTTGTGCCACGCCTGCTTGTGCTGTTGCTATTGTATAAGTGCCTGTGCCTGTGGCTGTGAACGCACCTGCTTTAGCACCAAGGCTGGTGGATAGGAAACGCACTTCGTTGCCCAACTGTTCTGTGATCCAACCTGTGAATGTTGCCGCGGCTATGGTTGCCGCCACTGTTGTGGTGTTGGTTGAACTGATAGCAACCACTGTGGCTACACCGTTGAGTGTGATTGTAACATTGCCTGTGCCGCCTGCTGTGACTGTTAGCGTTTCAATGTGTGCTTTACCACCGTTGGCAATCATTACACCAAACTTGCCTGTGGCCGAATCACGGCCAAACTGCATTGCCTGTTCCTGTGCGAACAAGCCTGCTCTCAGTGTAACGCCTGGGTTCACTCCTTCGCTGACGCCTTCAAACATTGCTGTGAATCTTGCCATCATACCCTGTCCAGGACGATAACGAGCAACACGATTGCTTCTTACCACACCGTAACCATAAGCACCCGTGCCCGTGTGTGTTTTCATCAATGTGCCTGTGCTTTCAATAAAACCTGTGCCAAAGTTAAATGTTTCAAACTCGTAAGGATCGTCTATGCCATACAAGCCGTCCAACTGTATGATAGGAGTGACGGGTACTGCGATGTTTTCACCAAACGCACTGTATGCCGCGGCATTACCACCGTGGGCAATATTAGTAATACCTACACGTAGAGTGGGTTGCCCATTGCTGTTGTAGTCTAGAGCGTGAATTAGATCATTGGTGTTAGGCTCAAATGTATGAGTATAGTTCGTGCTGTTTGGATTTAGATTTGGCACAGATTATAGCCCCCATTTGTTTGATAGATAGTTTTCCACGTTAGAATATTCTGTACTAGTAAGAACTCTATTGAATATAATAACTTCTGCAACATAGCCACTGAGTCCACCTGTTTGCGCATCATTGTCTCCAATGTAGAATGTGCCAGCGGCTCCTGTGGTTGCTGGAACACTACCTGAACTTGCTGCTGTGCCTGCTGTGGTTTTGTCCAGTCTATAAGTTAAACTTGTGCTACCGCCATCATATATCAATGTGTGTTGATGCCAAGTGTCTGCACTAACGGTTGCATCTGTGGTTCTTGTGTATCCGCCACTCATTGTAAGTTTCATTGTGCCACCATCACTGAACATACCAAAGTCTGCTGTGTCAGTGTCAGTCATATATTCTGTGCCTGTTGCTGTAAGAACGTTGCTTACAACAAAGATTGTAAATCCTGTTGCACCGTTCAATTGAGTAAACGGATTAACATTCAAGTTGTCATTGCCATCAAATTCAATATAACCATATCCGTTTTGTAGTGTTGTGTTTTCATATGTAGGTTTAGCACTGCCGCCGTTAGGATTAGCATTGTGAGCAAAGTTAGATTTGTCTGTCCATTGTGTGATCTGTCCTTCGTCTGTAGCACTCGGAACATATGTTGTTGTGTCAGCACCATCGTACCAAATCTGTAGGTCAGCAAGTGAATCACCGCCAACTGATTCCTGAATACTTTCTGGTGCAGCAATAGCACCTACTGCAATCCACGGACGTTTTTGCAGCAATCCATCAGGGTTTGGATTGTCATCTGCTCCTGGAACGTTGCCATTGTATATGTCCGGCAATGAACTTATATCGTATGTGTTGTTTGAACGATAATAGTTTACTGTATCATTGTCAGTGCCATCGTCACTCCATGTGCCGTATACACCTACAACACCACCCGGATCGTCCGTGATAACTCTGCCTTTGCGTTTGGCTTGAGCATATTCTAATTTAGCAACCTGTCTTTCTTGTTTAGTTGCGAGTGTTGATATACCGTTCGCTGCCATTATTCGTATCCTCTCGGGTCTTTTACTCTAATATCTGCAGGATGCTTAGGCTTATTAGGGCCGCCGCCAGCTAATGATGTTATTCTATCTACATTGGCGACAATTTCATTAGGAGTATTACTATACATTCCTTGTGAAGGATTGTCAATCATATCTTGAACCATGTGCTTACCGTCTTCTTGGTCCATCTTTTCTTGGGCATCAATATAATCAATTAGGCCACGTAATATATCTTGAATTCGCATTTATAACTCCTATACACTATTTAGTTAAATACGGTATGTTCAAACTTATAAAAAAATGGTTGCATGAATATAACAAATATCAAAAAGACATGAGAGACATGGGATATTTTTATCATATACACGGGTGGGGCGTATACTCACACTTTGATAGAGAAACCTATGAAGCATGGCTAAGTAAAATGCATGATAGACACAAAACCATTCAAACAACTTCTAAGCACACTAAAGAGTGAAGGAAAATACAGAGTTTTCAACGACATTGTTAGAGAACGAGGAGATTTTCCTAAGTCTATCTGGTATGGCCCTTACAGTATAAAAAATATTATAAACTGGTGTTCCAACGATTACCTCGGTATGGGCCAACACAAAGTTGTGATAGATGCAATGCACACAGCATTGGACCAGACAGGTGCTGGCTCAGGTGGTACTCGCAACATAGGCGGTACATCTCACTATCACGTCGCACTAGAACATGAACTTGCCCGTTTGCATAGCAAACCCCAGGCTCTATTGTTTTCTAGTGCTTATGTCGCAAATGAATGGAGTCTAATCTCCCTAAGCAAGATCGTTCCCAACATTGTGTTTTTGAGTGACTCAAAGAATCACGCAAGCCTCATACAGGGTATCCGACACAGTGGTGCGCCTAAATCAATTTGGACCCACAACGATATGGACGAGTTAGAATCTCAACTGGCGAAAATTTCCACGCTGAACCAAACACCTTGTATAGTGTTCGAATCCGTGTATAGCATGGACGGTGACGTATCGCCTGTTGAGACTATTTGCGATCTAGCAGACAAGTACGGTGCTATTACCTACATTGATGAAGTCCATGCGGTAGGATTGTATGGAGAGCATGGAGCAGGTTATCTAGAACTATTAGGTATTCAAGATAGGGTAGACATCGTAAATGGAACACTTGGAAAAGCATTTGGCGTTACAGGCGGGTACATAGCGGCTGATTCATTAGTCATCGATGCAATTAGATCAGTGGCAAGCGGGTTTATCTTTACCACTTCGCTAAGTCCTGTCCTTTGTGCTGGTGCGTTGGCCAGTATCAAATATCTATCGGACCACAACGAACTTCGTCTTCGGCATCAGGCTCAGGCAAACAAATTGAAACAAGAATTTGCTAAGGTCGGAGTAGAAGTACACGATAAAGCCTGTACTCACATCGTACCTGTAATGGTTAGAGATGCTTTAAAATGTAAAGGTTTGAGTGATAGGTTGTTAGATGACTATGGAATATATGTACAACCTATCAACTACCCAACTGTTGCTGTAGGAGAAGAGCGTCTTCGCTTTGCTCCTACACCTTTACATAACGATTCAATGATATTAGACTGTGTAGATGCAGTCAGAAAGGTTATAGATGAATATTAAAAAGATGTTTTGGGCTGGTGCCGGCTTTACATTACTAGGGATTGCATATTTAGGAGTAATACTTCCGGGTCTACCCTGGAGTATCTTTGTAGTTATGTCGGCCTACTGTTTTGCAAAGTCTAGCGATCGTATGCACAATTGGCTTTACAGCCATAAGTTGTTCGGTCCGTTTTTAACAAACTGGGCAACAAAGAAAGTGTTTCCTCTTAAACTAAAATATTTTATGATTGCTACTATGGCAACCACAGTTGCGTTCACTTATTTTGCAACTGGCAATGAAAAAGCTGCACTATGGACAGGAGGTTTTATGATCCTTGTTGCTGTTTACTGTTGGAGATATCCTAGCACTACAGAAGAATACGACAGACGAAAGGCTGCTGGTGAAAAGATTGCGTGGTTCAAATGAGTGGCGAGTTTGAAGTATGGTCGGTGCAGGAACTTTTCGAATCTGAACTAGAGGGTATTGAAGAAATGCTAGAAGAAACAGACGACGAAACCATAAAGCTAATGCTCGAACAAACCAAGTTATACCTAGAGGCAAGGTTGAATGGATCTCTCTAGATTAAAAGCACAAGTACAGGCTTACGACGACAAATACAATAGCACCCATTGGGTATATCAAGGTACATTAAACGACATTAGTATCTTTGACCCTTTTTCCCACACAGACCTTGCCGGTATGGATTTTTTAGAAGACTGGCAAAAAGGAACATTGTTGCGTAAAATGGTCAAGCAATATAAATTATGGCTAGATCTAAAACAAGGAAAAACATTCTTTGGTAATTGTGTAATAGTCTTATGGGATGACATGCCTTTTCTAGCACCTGGTGGTAATAGAGCAATGTTTGCAAGTCAGTACCCTGATATGCCTTGCCTATACATCCTGCAGGATTACACAGGACTAGCACAAAATTTTAATGCACCTTTAAAACGTTTGGTAGATAGTGAATTTCCTATACATGACAATTTTAAAACACCTATAGTCAACACAAAAACAAGGAACGGAGAACAGAGAATCTTGCTAGACTGGGAGCAATTTGATTGGCAAGAAGAACTTTATGAGGAAGCAGTAACTATGAGTTACAATCCACAAGTGATTGAATATGAAGATAGATTTGAGTGTGAAGTTGAAGGTGTTGCGTTTCTTACTTTTTGGAAACTACCAGGAGGTTTAGTACGTCCTGAATTTGGTTGAGAGGATAACAAATGCTATCCTCTCAGTTCGTGTGTATGATTACTTACGCTGCCAAATTGCGTATAGTACCCAGATTGCAATCAACCCCATTAGGCCTTCTGCACCAAGTGTACCGAGCATTGCGCTTACATTTGCAACAACGCTTACTTCTGGGAAGAATGGAATAGCACCTACGCCTAGTACTTCTACAATGATCATCAATGCTGCAAGGCTTACACCTAGTTCTGCTAGAGCGCCTGCCCATCCTTTTACTTTATTTAAGATATCCATATGTTATCTCCTTCTTGTTGGCTACAATCAGCATTTTCTTGCTGATGTAAGTTTACTTAATTAACAAAATGTAACAATTATGTTATGCTTTTTGAATTAACACTACACTAAATTACCCAATTCTGTTGTAAAAGTAGCACATAATTGCCATCTTTTTTATAGCCATTGCTGCCAACTAGGGTGCTTAACTTGAAAATCTAACTGTTTGCGTTTTGATACTAGTTCATAGTAATCGGGTTCATATGGTTTGATTTTTGGTTTCATGATTGTTTTATTGCTCTTTTGAGTGTTACATTTTTGACATGCTGCAACAATATTTTCCCATTTTGTTCTGCCTCCTTTTGAAAGAGGTATTACGTGATCTAGTGTGAGATCCTTGCGAGCAAATTGATTAGAACAGTATTGACAATGGTAAAGATCACGTATGTATAAATTTGTTTTACTAAACCTAGGCCGTCGCCGTCGCCGCATAAATTCTTTTAACATGATAACACTGGGTACACGAGTTTCCCAATTTGCACTGCTCACAACCCAATCGTCGTACCAATCAAGCACAGTACATTTATCTAGATACATGTAGGTGATTGCTTCTTTCCACTGAATAGCGGACAAAGGTAGATAACTCACAGGTTGTGCATCGGCGTTCAACATTAATACGTCAGACACTGTTTTTATTCTCCTAATCAATTTTATTTATAATTGTGCTTTCAGTTGTTCTGCTAAAAGTTCTGCTGCATTCCTTGCAGTGTTTATCCCTGTATGGCCACTAGGACCCTCATCTCTTGATGCTTCAACGTCTCTAGCCCTATCTACTTTTTCAACCATAGGAATGTCAGGAACAAGTTGTGTTGTGCGCTGGAACCATGTGCATTCTGCATAGGCTGTAACTGACTTCCACATCAGTCTATCTGTTTCGATATAAAACTTACTGCGGTTGTGCCAATATGCCTGTGCGTTAAATCTTCTATTGCGATAATAATGGTCATCCATGGGGTGCAATGATATACCCTCTCCGCTATCTTGTAAAAAAGTATACCTATCAACATTGGTCCAACAGTGTACAATAGATTTAGGCACAGGATAGTTTTTGCGAAGTATTGTACTATTCCAACAGTTATGATCAACTGCACTGCCGCACACACCTAGATTGATTACAGGTATATCAATAATTGCTTCTAGTTGCTTTGCTACAGTGTCTTCTTCTGCTAGTCCTTCTCCGTAGGTATAGGAACACCCAAACATTACAATTGAGTCTGGCCAATATACGTCATTTAATTCTTGTGTTCTAAAACCTTGACTGTTGTGTTTATAGCGAATAGGCTTGGTATGATAAATCCAATCACTAGGCAAAGCTTTACGATTACGTTTAAATTTCTCTTCTGTGTCGCCAGAGAAAAAAGGCTCATCAATATAGGGCTCTTGGAAAAGAGACATTAAAGAATCTGTTAACATAGCCATATTTATAGCGTGGTTTTTTCCTGTGCCACACAAACGGCTTGCATACCATATGGAAAGTATCCACCTTGGCCGCCTACATCTTGACTGAGTACTTCTCTTGCTCGAAAGCATTCATACATATCTGGAAACGTATGACCAGGACCATATGCATTCACAGCATATACGTCCTGTCCTTGTATCATAATATAGACCAATGTCCAAACTACGTTCACGCTTTTTCACCTTTTTTTACTTCGCCCTGGTATTCTTCTAGTATCTCATTTATTTTATCTTCTTGCAAACAATTCACTGCCATTATTGGCATAGGTTTCTTGTATTCCATAACTAGTTTTTGGATATACTTTTTTTGATCTTCTTTGTTGTAAACACTGGCCATACACTCATCTCTAGTGTCAAATGTAGGGTCTGTGAAAATGTAAACATCACCTGCCATGGTTTGAAACAAAACTACGATTAACCACTTCATCCTTTTTCTCCCTCTTTAGGCTCTTCATCCCAAGGCTGTTTACCCCCATAGGGTGCAAAGTCTCTGCCTGACTGCATTAGACATGCTACACCATCACCATAGATGTTGATAATACTATAGGTTCCTGTGTCTTGATTAACAAAGAAAAACATACCGCCAGTAAATGGTTGTCCATTGGCAGTTGCAAATTGCAATCCTGTGCCTGTGAAAAGCATTGCTTCTTTGTATTTTTTGGGAGTGTTCATTACATCTTCCCATGGTCCACAAAACTGTGTTGTGATGAACATTTTATCTTGGCTTTGAGCGACTGCCATAGCCGCAGAAACTAGCAAGATAAAACATGCTGTTGCGGCTATTTTTAACATGATCGTCTCTCCTAAATAAACTTGGCGAACATTTTATTCCCTATTAATTCTATAGCACGATACCATTGAGCATCTCCGCTCATAGTCAAAACTTGATCTAGTTCTAAATCTCCTAATAACCAAAAACCTCGTTTGAATTCACTATCTAATTGTCCAGGACCCCATACACTAGCCCCTGTCGTCAATCTAAAGTACGCAGGTTGTTCTCCTGATGCTAGTCTATGTATCATCTCCGTGTCTGAGGATATGTCTAAAGCGGCTTGTGTATGAAATGTGTTTTGACTTTGAAAGTCTGGAGTATGAACGAGACTTACCGCGTTCTCGTTCACAGGCCCTCCTCGAAAAACCTTAATATCATCATACCCACAGTTTACACCAACCTGTGCAGCCATATGCCTAAGAGTAATAGGGGTAGGTTCATTTAGAGCAACGCCTGCTGTACCTTGAGGCCCGTCCTCGTAAATATATACAACACTTTTAGAGAAAAATCCCTGTTGTATATTAGGACGAGCAACTAAAAATTTTCCAACTCTATTGGAACTAACTCCAATCTGGAAGCGGCCCACCATGCGCTTTACCTTTTATTTTCTTACCGCCAACTTTTACTCTACGTTTTCCAATCTTGTGGCTTTTATTCCCTGACCGTGCCATAAGACCTTTGCTCTTGCAACTTGCTCTTGCACTAGCACCGATGTCGCTTTTCTTTTTGCAGGTACTGGCTTTTGCCCCTGTAAACAATTCATCAAGGTCTTTGTCGTCTAATAAGAGTTGTTCTATTCTCATGCAATTATTTATCGGTAATTGCTGTCAAATTCTCTAGGTGCTGGTATTGAGAACGTAAGAGCGTTTCGTGGTCCTTTTGTTGTTCCTAAACTGATTATTCCTGATTTTTCGTGATATTCGATTTTTGTAATTTCTGCTGGTTCTTTCTTTTTGCCAACAAGAATGGTTTGCCCTAGTTCTAAGTCTAGGGAAATTGAACGTAATTTACTCATTTTAGGATACTCCGTTTTAGGTGACAATCGTCACACAAATATTTATATAAGTACAGTATGTCAGAAAAAGGTTTATATTTTATCAGCAAACAAAAGCTTACCTACGGGCGTTGGCGAGCAAAAGACGCAGAACGAGGTTTGATAGTTGACAGTCGCGATCGTCTAGTAGCAGTTGTACCTAAAAAACAACCTACCATTACAGTTGATTCAGCCATACGCATTGGAGGTAACACATCACCTTGGCCTGACCTATCAGAAGAATGGATCTATGACGATGAACACGAAGGCAACGTGGCTCTAATTGCTTGTGCTCCTGAACTCCTAGCCGCACTCAAAGAGGCGGCGTATCACTTGGATCGAGCGGGCATACCTTTGCATGACGAGTATTATGACCTAATCAATCGTGCTAGTACTGGTGTTGCTGAAATTCGTGCAATCTCGCCTGGTCACGCTCCCGCTGCGGCCAACCCTCAATCTGCTGAATGTTCCACCAATCACGCTCCAACACCTGACGATTGTGCTCAAGAACGTGCAAATGACGGAAACGCCAAGCAATCCGTTCACGATGGTTCATACGAGAGAGATCTCTAACTAGATCACGTAGGCTGTTGATCATAAGGGCTGTACGACGATAGGGATTGGGTTCCCAGTCCCATGACATGTCTCCAAAGTAGTCTTCATAGGTTCTAAAGCCCAGTTCTCTTATGCGATGATTAACACCTGGTGCACCTTGTATAACACAAGGCAAGAAGTAGTACATAGGATAGTAGGTTTTCTCTGAGTAGGTCACTGCTTGATCAAGATGGTCAACCGGATGTGGTTCTGAGTCTACTCTAGTTTCCTGTACGATTTGAAAACACGCTCGTCTTGCGTTTGAGCGTTGATCGTGATAGGTCCATAGTTCGTTAAAGTCGTGTTGATCTATGGTTCTTGGTAGACTTTTGCGCCAACGCTTGTACTGTTTGTTTATCTTGTCTCCAGGTACTCTTACTACATCCCAAACTGCTGCGTTCATTTCTATATAGTCTAGAGGCTCGTGTACATAACCATGTGAGTATAACAGTGACTCACCATAGGTACGCTGTGCAAAAAACGTAGCAAATTGACGCAAGGGTCTGGTTATGCGACTCTGCATCAGCACAGGATGTGTTGGCGTGCAACGATTGCAAGCACTCGCAAGAGTTTCTTCTCCGCCTAGGTTTTGTATGGTTCCTGTTACCAGTGGTATGCAAGCCTGTAGTACCAGCACCTGTACATAAAAACCTGTAGAGTGGTAGTATCTATCTCTGTTTGCATAGTCTTCTAGGTTGCCTGATAGATATAGCACGTTGCGTTCGGGTATGCCCCAACGTTCACATGACTGTTGAATCATTTCAAAATGATTGTTGCGCCACTCTGTGGGAACAAAACCTTCGTCTGATCTGTCCCATACCACAAGGTGCGATCCCTGTCGAGCAAGATCTACTAGCCTAGGATCCAGTCGACCAAACAAATCAAAACCCACAAATCCTTCTCGTGGATACTGCACATTGTACTGTGAGAATGAACGGTATGGCCACCCATCTGTGCGACTCCACAACCAGTTTTCGTGGACACTTACACCAAACTCTGTGGGTATAAAGTATTCCCATGGACGTCTCGGTCCCTGCGAGTGTTCTGCCCTCACATCATAGATGTATTTCACTCTGAGAATAGATCCCAATCTTCTGAGTCATCGTCTGACCAATCTGCATCGTCACTCCATACAGTGCCGTCTTGAGGAGCAAGCAGAGGATCTGAATCAGGCAAAGGAATGATCAACTGTTTCTCGTCCCAATACTGCCAAAATGCAGTTTCTATGCTCGCATACAACTCAACCAGTTCTGAGTCTGGCATATGTGCAACTCCCACAAACCCTGTGTGATACCAATCCCATATGCGACTGTAGTTGCCCTCGTTACAGTCATACCATGCTCGTGTGCATACTGTGCTTGATACACGATATTCTACAAGTTCTCTAGTCAGACGTTCTGCGGTGTGTTTACAAATGATATCCATGTTGTGTTCTCCTACAGTTATTTATCGCCAGACTCTAAATAAAACACCCAGTTTTTGAGTATAAATACTACCATGAACTACATTGCACAAGATAGACGTTCCATGTATGCACCTATGGAAAACCGTATGACTGTGGAAGATCCCTTTAGTTCGCTAATGCTCATAGACATCATGGCTACAGAACTATGTAATTTAACCTGTGAGTTTTGTCCTAGAGCACACGGCTATCCAAACCAAAACCTACATATGGATTTGAGTATCGTAGACCGAGTCAGCAGAGATCTAGCCAACAGTCATTATCAAAACAGAATACTATACTGCGGCTTTGGCGAAAGTTTGTTGTACCGAGATCTTACGGCGAGCATACGTCTATTCAAACGTCATATGCCTTGGCAGGAAAACATACACCTAGTAACCAACGGTGATAGGCTTACACTGGCGAAGATGCAGGAATTGCGAGATGCAGGTGTAAACAAGTTCTTTGTATCAATGTATGATGGTGCACACCAAGAAGATCATTTTCGAGAACTTTTTGAACGTGCAGGTGTTGACGTCTCATGTTACATACTTCAGCACTACTACAAACCACCAGAAGAAAACTATGGCTTTCTTTATCTAAGCAACAGAGCAGGTTATTTGTTTGAAGAAGAACAGGTCACGCTAGGTTGCAACATTCCATTCTATGCAATGAGTTTACATTGGAACGGAGATGTATTACTGTGTTCGCATGATTGGGAAAAGAAACAAGTGATGGGCAATGTAATGACCACGAGCATAGTAGACATTTGGTTACACTCAAAACGTCTATGGGAGTTTAGACGTAAATTGGCCAAAGGTAGAACATGTGATCCTTGTAACCGTTGTAACATCAAAGGCGTACTATATGGAGATAGTTCACGAGAGACACTGATGGAGGCCCCGCTGTTGATTCCAACTGAACCGCACCTGAGTTAACTACACCACTGGCCCCGCTGTTGTATAAGTAGAACTATGCAGAAAACATACGATCTCCTAGACGAATGGGGCAACCTTGTACAAGAGAATCTTCCCACATACGAAGCAGCCTTTGACACTGCACTACACCTGAACCTCCGTGACTGGGACATAGTTGTTCGTGAAGTAAGTAGTGTACGAGGCTACGGGAGAGATCCTGATCTACACTAAGGGAACGGCAGTTCAAACTATAACAGTACTAGTAGTAAAGACTGTAGTAGTAGTGTAGTGGAAATATTCAACGCTATTAGAAGAGGTAGTTGAGAGATTGAGGAAGTATTTGAACTATGCCTGCCGCGACCTCAGCCAAAACTTTTTTCTAGCGTTATAAATCTTTGAAACTATTAGAGAAATTCACTTTTAACGTGAGATTCACCTGGTCAAACGGTGTCATTTGACGCTTCAAACGGTATCGATTTCAATGGCTTACACGGTGATCCTCAGGTGGCCCCCCAGGGGCCTCACATGGGAATCATCACATTAAGTTCACCTGCTAACCGTTTGAATTTTAAGAGAAAATCCTCTGCGGGGTCAGAAGGTTATTGTTTACTACTAGACTCTCTACTACTATAACTACACTGTGTAACTGTTTGAAAATGAAAGAAAAAACCTCGCCTCCGGCCCCTACTACTACTATAAGTTCAAGTTCATGTAGTACATTACTACTAGTATACAACTCATGCCTTTCTAAGTCTTTGTTTCTTTTGGATTCTTTTGGCTGCTAAGTGTTTGAAACTATTGGATTCTTTTTTTCATTTTCCAGTAAAATAAAGCTTGCGTATATGTGTAGTTGTGTTATAACAGTAG
>Ga0208880_1000005_pt1 | contig 73201 bp, 48 predicted proteins | sample Knorr_S23_td_Sur_FD_185606 | JGI IMG/M metagenome (GOLD analysis project Ga0208880, IMG submission 185606) | Marine microbial communities from Southern Atlantic Ocean transect - Knorr_S23_td_SurfaceB_ad_5m_LV_B (SPAdes) (version 2) | ecosystem: Environmental > Aquatic > Marine > Oceanic | place...
TGTTGAAGCATCGGCAAGCCGAATGCAGCGGTCTTGCCCGTTCCTGTTTGAGCCAATACAACGATATCCGTTTGATTTTGTAATAATACAGGGATGGCTTTTTGTTGAACTTCTGTAGGAGATTGAAATCCCAAGGCACTGATGGCCTGTAGCAGGTGGGGATTTATACCCAAAGAAGAAAAGTCTGTCATAAGAGGTGGCAAATGTAACCTAAATTGTTAGAAGACCTATGATCTGATGATAAAGTAATCATGTTTTATAAACCAACAGGGTAGTTGATTGCCAATATGGTTCAACATACGACCAAAAAAAACCTTCAATCATAATGATTGAAGGTTCGACTGTACACCCCATTGAGCTATTTTCGAAACAATCGCTTAGTTTTTTGAGAAAGCTTGGTGATTTGCTTAAGGTTTTAATTATCTGACTCGTTTTTTTTACTTTTAAGTCATGAAAACACATGTACTCTCTTTGGCTGGACTATTTCTTTGTCCGTTTCTATTTAGTCAAATATTAACAGTTAATTCTGGATCCTCTGTGTCCATTGCTTCGGGTAGTTCGATAACCCTTGATGGATTGGAAATAGCACCTGCTGATACCTATGTGATTAATGGTGCCAATGATGTATCGCGTTCTGCTACTGCTGCTACTGCAGGATCCAATAGCTCTGTGTCTCGTGTGTATAGCTCTTCTGCGCTACTTTCTGGTTTTACAGGCACACTTACCTTCTCCTATCTTGAGGGAGAGCTCAATGATATTGTAGAAGCTGATCTTGTTTTGGAGCTTCAAGCAGATGATGATTCTTGGACGACCTATGGGGGAACTGTAGATGAGGTGAACAATACGGTTAGCTACTCATTCAATGATCCTGTGTCGTTTAAATCCGTTACAGCTAGTAGTGCAAATGCTACCCTTACAATTGAGGACATCTATCCTTTAGATTCTAGGATCTCAGTGTATCCAAACCCTACAGCAAACAGAATCTACATTCAAGGAGAAAACGTTTTGCAAGCGGAACTCTTTGACCTAAGAGGCAGAAAAGTAAAAGCTACAAATCAAAAACAGATCGATTTAAGTGACATCACAAGTGGATCATTTATCCTAAAAGTCACTACTGACAATAACAAATCAAAATCATTTAAAATTATTAAGCAATGAAACGAGTTTTACTAACACTAACGCTTGTGCTTTTTATAGCACAATTTGCAAAAGCACAAGACATTCCTTCATACATCCCAACAGACGGGTTAGTAGCCTATTATCCATTTAATGGAAATGCTAATGACGAAAGTGGAAATGGACATCACGGAACGGTAAATGGAGCTACATTAACTTCTGATAGAGATGGGAATGAAAATAGTTCATATTTGTTCGATAACAATAATATTTCAATTGAAAATCAATTTTATAACAACGGATATGAGTCTTACACTTTTAATATTTGGTTTTTAACTAATAATCCTTCTAAAACGATGCAATGTTTATTTAACACAACCCCTCATGATGGTGAAGGGATTGGTTACAATCATGAAAACGCACTAAACACTTTTTCTCACGGGAAAAACTCAAATGTTTCACAACATTTATGGGATATCTTTAGTTCAAATCCATTTGGTTTTCAAGTTCAACAAAACATGTGGTATATGATAACTATTGTTAAAAATTCTGGTAATTACAGTTACTATGTAAACAAATCTTTGGATAAAACATCAACAACCTCTCTAACAGCAGAAAATCAAAATACTGGGTTGATTTTTGGTAGTACCTCTTTAGGAAGCGAATTTTTAAGTGGTAAATTAGACGATATCGGTATCTGGAACAGAGCATTAACAGAACAAGAAATTCAAAACCTATACAGCTCATCAACTGGAGATATCTTATTAAACGGTATTGTAAGCGCTCAAGATAACCAGATCAAGAATGTTGCTGATCCTACACATTCACAAGATGTTACTACTAAGAAATATGTGGACAGTAAAACATCTGAAATTTCAAATAACCAAAACTTTTCAAATAATTCTCAAATTGGTCTTACAGGGGTTGTTTATGATTTTGAAGGTAACAGATACGAAACTGTTATTATGTGTGATGGCAAGCAATGGACTACACAATATTTAAACGTTTCTCATTTTGCAAATGGTGAGCAAATCCCTGAAGTAACTGGCAATGAAGCATGGAGAGACCTCACAACACCTGCATGGTGCTACTCATATAATCAAGATAATGGTAGAGGAAAAATTTACAATGGGTTTGCCCTTACAGATGAAAGGGGGTTGGCTCCTGAGGGCTGGCATATTGCAACAGAAGAAGAGTGGAACGATTTAATTGACTGTTTAGGTGGCACAGAAGTTGCTGGTGGCAAATTAAAAATTTCAGGGACTCAATATTGGACATCACCAAATGTTGGATCTGGAGTAACTGGAAAAGCATCAAATTCAAGTGGTATGAGCCTGCTTCCTGACGGCTTTAGAGAAGGAGCTAATGGTAATTTTTATAGTGAAAATGAATTTGTGAGTATATGGAATTACTCTAATATACCTGATCGAAGACCTTTTGTAAATTTACTTAATGATAAGGCTGAAATATTTAAAGGATTAACAGACCCATATGATGGCGCTCATATTCTTTTAGTAAAAGATTAACAAAAAACCCGCAAACTAGGTTGCGGGTTCGACTGTACACTCTATCGAGCTATTTTCGAAACAAACTCTGGATTATTTAAATAATTTTCATTGGCTTAATTGAAAAAAAATATCCCCAAAAACAAAAAATTATTTTTGAGGATAATCGTACACCCAATTGATCTATTTTCGAAACCTTCTCTGGAATTATTACAAAAGCTTAATGCTTCTAAAGATAAATTAGACTAACAATTATAAGTCTGTATTTTTAGAAACATATAACCAAAACTATCGTTAGTTTATTAGTCAAAGCTCATACCACTTCCTTGGGCAAACAACACTCCTTCTCCCTCAGAAGATATAGGCCATGTAAAGTTAAGCCTTCCAGAGGGTTGAGCATCACCAAACACCACATCTGCAATTCCTTCGCCAGCCATTCCCGGTAGAAAAGAAGCCACAAATGCATCCCAATTGTCGATATGTTCGTGTACCATCAAAGGACGACCACTTAGCAAAATAACAATAAGTGGATTTCCTGATGCATAAACACGGTTCAAGATTTCTTTGTCTAATTTGTTTAGGCTTAAATCTGCATCATCTCCATAACCCTCTGCATAAGGATACTCCCCAACAACTGCAATCACCACATCATCACTTGAAAGAGAAACGGCATTGGGGTCGTAGGAGATTTTGGCTTGTGGAGCTACTTCTTTGAGTCCGTTCAATATTGATGTTCCTTCTGGTTGAAGAATATGTTTATTCGTAAAAACACTAAACTCTTCAATGGATAACTCTTGGTCTTTGTTCTGATCTGCCCTATTGAACTCAGACCTCCTTGCAGAAACATCAAATTTGTCCTCATAAATTTTTTGGAGCTGATTCATATACTCTGCGCTGGTTAGGGTTCCATCGGCGTTTTCATCTAAGAATTGATAATCTGGCTTGAAAATCCCTTGCCATTTGGTTGTCCATCCACCATTTTGAACCCCCAAGTTGTTTGCACCCGAACCAACTACCGTAATCGAACTTGATTTGGGCAAAGGGAGTAAACCACTGTTTTTGAGCAGTACTGCCGATTTTTGAACAGCCTCTCTCGCAAGAGCACGATGTGCCGCACTACCTACTTCTGATACATGTGAATCGTCCTTATATGGATCATCAAAAAGACCTAATTCCATTTTTACTTTTAGTATTCTTCGTACTGCATCGTCAATACGCTCCATGGGCACACTACCCTCTGTAACTGCTTCAATAAGGTGTTTTATAAATACTTTGTAATGTTGTTGGTCTTGGCCACCCTTAACTCCTGGCACCATAACCATGTCAATTCCTGCGTTTATACTGTTTATTACATCAGACTTATAATCTCCAGGAATTTCATCAATTGCCGCCCAGTCAGAAACAACAAACCCTGCAAATCCAAGTTCATCTTTCAATACGTCTGTAAGCAAGTACTTACTGCCATGACATTTTTTACCTCGAACACTATTATAACTTGCCATTATGGTTTTTACTCCAGCTGCAATGGCTGTTTTGTATGGAGGTAAATACAAGTCTCGCAGGGTTTTATCGTCTAATTGAACATCCCCACGATCAAGCATATATGTATGCATGCCAAATTGACGGGTGGCTGTTCCCCATGAAGTAGCTCCGTCACCAATAAAGTGCTTTGCACAAGCAGCTACTTGCTTGTTTTGAACTTCAGTTAATTGAACTTGATAACCTGTTACGGCAGATTTGGTTAACCCATCAACCAGTTCCGTTGTTTGGCCAAAACCTTCATAAAATCGGCCCCATCTGGGGTCTTTTGGAATGGTAATACATGGAGAGAATGTCCAGTGGATTCCTGTAGCTGCAACTTCCAAAGCTGTGGCTTTATTAATGCGATAAACTAAATCTGAATCATTAGCAGCCCCCAAGGCTAGATTTTGTGGAAAAACTGTTGCGCCGAGGACATTGTTGTGCCCGTGAACAGCATCAACGCCATAGATGATTGGAATTCCTAATCGACCCTGTAAAGCAATTTCTTGAAAACCATTAACCATTTCTAGCCAGCCCTTGGGCGAATTGATTTTAGGTTTAGAATTGCCCCCACTTAAGATAGAACCCAAGTGATAGGTTTTTATGTCGTTTGGGTCATCTAGGTAATTTACATCTACCTGGGTCATTTGCCCTGCCTTTTCTTCCAATGTCATCTGAATCAAAAGTTTTTCTACATTTTGATCTATTTCCCTTTGTTTGTTATTGGATGAAGAGGTACATGCACTTATGACTAAAGCTACAGCTATGAAAACTAAAAAATTGGTTTTGAACATTTTATTATTTTTTTCTATTAATTTAAATTTTGACAGTTAATCCTACCAAAACAACGCATACAGAAGCGCTGTAATCAGCAACACCCCAAAGGCAGCTACATTGAAGGTTTTGTCTGTGGCAAAGAGCTGTTTGCTCAGCACAATGCCTTTCGGGTCATCCTGATTGCCCTCGAGCTTGCTGATACCTGCGATTACGAGCAGCGTTCCGACACAAGTCAGCATCATCTGGTGCATAAACGGCAAGTTCACAAACATCGCCGCATCGCTCCAGCCGTTGGGTGCCACTTTGAAGTACATCGCCATCGGAATGGACAATATCACCCCCCAAATGGCTGCGTTGTTGGTGGCTTTTTTGTAGAACAGTCCCATAAGGAACACCGCCAATATCCCTGGGCTTACCACCCCTGTATATTCTTGAATAAATTGGAACACCTGCCCCAGACTGCCCAGCTGAGGTGCAATTAGCATGGCGATGATAAGGGCCACAAGTCCTGTTAGGCGTCCTACTTTCACCATTTGCTTGTCGTTGGCATTTTTGTTGAACATCGATTTGTAGATATCCATTGTAAATATGGTCGATGTGGAGTTAATCATCGATGCCAGTGAGGAGACAATCGCTGCGGCTAGGGCAGCTAGGATAAGACCTTTGAGTCCCACTGGGATAAAGTTTTTAATCAGCCATGGTGCTGCGTTGTCATTGGCCACATTGCCCGCTGTTCCTAAAAAGCCCTCACTGCTGAGCAGCCCCATATTCAGTGTGCCTGTTTCAGGGTCTAGGTTCATCACATAGGCGATGATACCTGGAAGTACCACAATCACAGGGATAATGAGCTTTAGAAAGGCGGCGAATACGATTCCTTTTTGACCTTCTTTTAAGCTTTTCGCTGCCAGTGTTCTTTGGATGATGTATTGGTTAAAGCCCCAGTAGTAGAGGTTGGCAACCCACATCCCACCAATAAGCACCGCTAGACCTGGCAAATCCCACCAAGCGTCTCTTCCGTTGGGGGTGATAATCTCTCCTTTTGAAAGAATCATAGAAAAGCGTTCAGGTGCTTTTTCATAGACGTATTTCAGTCCATCGATAAAGCTACCAGAGTCTGTGACGTTAGCCAGAGCAAAGTATGCCATGAGTAGACCGCCGATTATGAGCAATACCACTTGCACCACGTCTGTCCAAGCCACAGCTGCCAGTCCGCCCCAAAGGGAATAAGCCGCAGCAAATAAGCCAAGTCCAATAATGCTATTGAGTAAGATGCTTCCATCACCACTTCCTACAATGGTATCCAGTGCTTTACCGCCCAAAAAGAGGACGGTTGTAAGGTTTACAAACACAAAGAGTGCGATCCAAAATACCGCCAATATGGTTTTCAGGTTGGTGCTGTATCGTTTTTCAATAAACTCTGGAATCGTATAAAGTCCTTTTTCAATAAAAATCGGTAAAAAGTATTTCCCAACCACTAGTAGTGTGATGGCGGCCATCCACTCATAGGAGGCAATCGCAAGTCCAAGTGCAAAACCCGATCCGGACATGCCGATAAACTGCTCGGCTGAGATGTTGGCTGCAATGAGCGAGGCACCAATCGCCCACCAAGGGAGTGATTTACCTGCTAAAAAATAATCTTCCGCGCTTTTGGTCTCTCCTTTCTTTTGGCGAGATACAAAGAGTCCGATGGATAAAATAATCAGCGCATAAAGCGCAAATACAGCTATGTCTATTGTTGAAAAATCCATTTGGTTTGGTTTTTAATGGTTTTGTTTATGTTTTGTTGTTTGTGAATAGTGTATGGTTGCACAATCACGCAGACGCTGTGCGGCTTGCTCAGCGGTGATGTCACGCTGGGGGTTGGCAAACATCTCATAGCCCACCATAAATTTCTTGACCTCGGCTGAGCGCAATAGTGGTGGATAAAACGACATATGCATATGCCAGTGGCTGTTATCCTTGCCGTCTGTAGGCGATTGGTGTATCCCTGCAGAGTAGGGAAACGAGGTTTCAAAAAGGTTGTCGTATCTAGTGGTAAGTGCTTTTAGGATGCTTGCATAATCCGCTACCTCTTTTTCGGTGAACTCTAAAATAGAAGTAACATGCCTTTTGGGCACAATCATCGCTTCAAACGGCCATACCGCCCAATAAGGAACCAGGGCTACAAAAGATTCGTTTTCTAATACAATGCGCTCTTTGGCATTGAGCTCTTGTTTGAGGTAATCGCCCAATAAACTGCTGTTGTTTTGATCCCAATAGCTTTGTTGACGTACCACCTTTTTCTGCACTTCCTGCGGAATAGATCGTTGTGCCCATATCTGTCCATGCGGGTGTGGGTTAGAGCAGCCCATAATCGACCCTTTGTTCTCAAAGATCTGTACGTGGTTGATGTTTGGATCACTCCCAAGGTCAGTGTATTCCTTTTGCCAAAGGGTAATCACCTTTTCTATATCACCCTCTTCCATAAGGGGCAGCGTCAAACTGTGATTAGGCGAATAGCAAATCACTTTGCATATTCCGGATTCGCTTTCGGCTTCTAGCAGTCCCTCTTTAAAGGTTTCTTCTGGGCCTTCAAGAAGCGCTGCAAAATCGTTTTGAAAGCTGTATGTGCCTGTGTAGTCTGGGTTTTTGGCGCCTCCTGCGCGCTCATTGCCCGGGCACAGATAGCAGTTGGGATCGTAATCTAACAGCTCCACTTCTTGAGGCTTGTCTTTTTTGCCTTGCCATGGGCGTTTGGTGCGGTGTGGGGATACCAGTACCCATTCGCCAGTGAGGATGTTTTTTCTTCTATGTGGGGTGTTGTTAAAATCCATTACTATTCAGATTTTATCGTTTCTACACCATTAGAGGTAGCGACCAATATGGAGGTAAGGTTAATGTCAAACTGTTCTTTGTAGGCTTTGGTTGCCAAGTCCATAAACTCATTGACAAAGCCCTCTTCCACAAGGTTAATGGTACAACCGCCAAAGCCACCACCCATCATACGGCTTCCCACCACCTGCGGGAGGTCTTTTGCAAGATCCACTAAAAAATCGAGTTCAGGGCAACTGACTTCATAGTTTTTTGACAATCCTTCGTGGGTCTTGTACATGAGTGCTCCAAATCCCTTAATGTCTCCGCTTTGGATAAGCTCAGCAGCCTTTAAGGTTCTGGCATTTTCACGAGACACAAATAAAGCCCGCTGATAAACTTTTTGAGAGAGTTTTTCCTTGTAAGTCTCAATGACAGACTCTGGAACATCGGCTAAAAATGGATACGCTGGGTAGTCTTTTTGAATGACAGCAAGGGCCTCTTCGCATTCTTCTCTTCGCGTGTTGTACTCACTCGATGCCAAGTTATGCGATACATTGGTGTTCAGTAGCAATATCTTATAAGGCGCAAACTCTGCATCGATCAGCTTGTAGTCTAAGGTCTCACAGTTAAGAAGAAGTAGTTTTTTACGTTTGCCCATCGTCACCGCAAACTGATCCATCACCCCACATTTGGTACCCACAAAGTTGTGCTCTGCCATGCGAGAAATTTCAATAAGTTCCAAATTGGAAAGCCGCAAGTCAAACAAATCATTTAGTCCTTTGGCTACCCCACACTCTAGCGCAGCCGACGAGCTGATACCGGCCCCAATGGGCAGCTCACTGGATATCACACAATCAAAACCTCCGAGCTTTCCTGGGCGGGCTTTTACGACCCCATCGACAACACCCAAGACGTAGTTCTCCCAATGGGTATCGCTGATTTGTAAAGGTTCTTTAATATCAAAAGTAAAAGCGCCTTCATCTTCGGAGTTGACCCGACATAGGCTGTTGTCCTTTTTTCTAAACCACATGGTGACTTTACGATCTATCGCTGCCGGTAGTACATGCCCTCCGTTGTAGTCGATGTGCTCGCCAATCAGGTTGATACGGCCAGGAGATTTTACGATAATGTCAGAGTCGTTGGTGTTTATGGTCATTTTGATTTATGGTTTGTTATTTCACGGAAAACTGAAACCAGGTTTCACTGGTAAAGGTCTCACCGGGTTTTAAAAGGGTTGTTGGAAAATTAGGTTCGTTGGGCGTGTTGGGAAAATGCTGGGTTTCTACACAAAAGCCACTTCTTGGACCATAGGTACCGCCCGTTTTTGAAGGCAGGGTATTGTCCAGAAAATTGGCTGTGTAGAGCTGCATGCCAGGCTGGTCTGTATAAACGTCCATTGTGCGTCCGCTTTCAGGGTGATATACCTCAGCTGCTTTTACAATTTCGCTATTGGGGTTGTTTATCACCCAGCAGTGATCGTAACCGCTTCCTATCTTTAGTTGCTCGTTTTTAATCTCTATATCCCTGCCTATTGTTTTGGGAGTGCTAAAATCAAAAGGGGTACCGACAACCGATTGATAATTTCCTTCGGGGATTTGGGTATTGTCTAAAGGCAAATATTGATCTGCATGTAGCAAAAGTTCATGATCCAGTATTTGCTTTGAAAAATCTCCTGAAAGGTTGAAATAACTGTGCTGGGTAAGGTTAATTACCGTGGTTTTGTTTGTATGCGCTTGGTACTTTACTTGTAAAGTATTGTCATCTGTCAGCACATAATCAACCGTTACGGAAAGATTCCCGGGATAGCCTTCTTCTCCATCTTTGGAGGTATAACTGAGCTTTATTCCGTTTTCATTTTTAAGAGGCTGCACTTCCCAAAAGACTTTGTCAAAACCTGATAATCCGCCATGCAAATGATTGGTGCCGTTGTTTTGGGCAAGGCTGTATTCCTTTCCTTCTAACGTAAATTTTCCATGGGCGATTCTGTTGGCAAATCGGCCAACGATGGCTCCAAAATATGGATGTTCTCCCAAATACTGATTGGGATCTTCAAACCCCAAAACAATATCTTCAAAAACACCATTTCGATCTGGAGTTTTTATCGATTTAATGATGCCTCCAAGGTTAAGAACCTCTATGGAAAGACCGTTTTTGTTTTGGATTTTGTGTACGTCTAATTTCATTGATTTCCTTGCCATGGATATTTAAAAAATGATGCTTCGTAATTTGTCGAGTTGTTTATCAATGTGTTTTACAAAATCCTCTTTGGAAGTAATCCCCCCTGGTTCTTGCTCCCAAAAAGCGGCAAAATAATAGGAAATATTCTTGGGTTCTTTTTTAAAAACAACCAAGTGGTTATTCAATCCTTCTTTTATGACTTCCACCTGTTCGGTTTTGTAAAACAACACCATTCCTAAACGATCTGGAACTAAGGATTGTTTTCCGTATGTTGCTATATAGCTCCAATCTTTTTGATCGTCGTGAGTTGAAATAAAATCTACATTGTGCTTTACTATCCCAGTACAAAGTCCTTCAAAAGTCTGCGATCTGTCTAGATCTACTCGTGTGATTCTAGAACCAGGTTTTATGGAAAGGCGAGCAGACAAATCTGTAACCACTCCGTTTGTTGCCCATCCAAAATAATCAATATCAACAGCTGAAAAACCAGTTTCATTAGTGATTGACACCAAAGTTGAATCTACTTTTTTAAAATGATGTAATTGATCGCCATCATATCGCCCGAAGGAACCCAATCCCAAAGAATTTCCCACTTTCAAAATATCCATTCCCCAGTCCTGCATTTTATGATAGGAATCGAAACCGTCTTGACCTACTCCTTCCAAAACAATTTGATCCGTTTTTTTTCCAAAAACATCGATAGCATTTCTCCAATCTAAATACAAACGATAACCAACCTTGTCGCTCTCCCAACCGGGACCTTCATAACGAATAAAATAAGAATGGTCTGTATGTTGTTGCGGAACTTTTAAATAATCTAAATTCTTAAATCCCTGATTTCCTATGTATTCGTTTTCAACCCATTTTCCGCCCGCAGCTGTTGAAATCTCTGCATAGTTAGATGCTTCTTTTTTCACATCTTGACATGAAAAAAGGGTAACGATTAGCGTTGGTATTAAAATGTATTTGACTGTATTCATACTCATAAAGAAACTCCTCTTTTCCAAGGGATAAAATCAAATTGCTGGTTCTTATCTGCTTGTGTCTGAATACGCCCACTCGCCACATCTACCATATAGGATAGGAGCCGGTCTGCAGCATCCTCAATAGATTCTTTTCCTGTAATAATATCACCCGCATTAAAATCAATAATGTCCTTCATCTTCTGAGCTAAATTATTGTTGGAAGACATTTTGATTACAGGTGACGCAGGGTTACCTGTTGGCGTTCCCAGACCCGTAGTAAAGGCAACCAAATTGCAACCAGAACCCACCAATGCGGTTGTGCTTTCTACATCATTGCCTGGTGTGCAAAGCAAATGAAGCCCTTGCTTATGGCAATATTCTGTGTAGTCAAGTACGCCAGCTATGGGTGCAGCTCCCCCTTTTTTGGCAGCTCCTGCACTTTTCATTGCGTCTGTAATCAATCCATCTTTGATGTTTCCAGGAGAGGGATTCATGTCAAACCCCGACCCAGCATCTATTGCGGATCTTTCAAAGTCTTGCATCAGTTTTAAAAAACGAGATGCCAATGTGGTGTTTTCACAGCGATCTATCAATTGTTGCTCAACCCCGCACAACTCGGGAAATTCTGCAAGCACGGCTCTTCCACCCAAAGCAACCAACATATCACTCACTCTACCCAACACTGGGTTTGCAGACACCCCTGAAAAACCATCAGATCCACCACACTCAAGTCCTAGGGTGAGCTTGCTAAGTGGGGCTGGTTTACGTTCTATTGCATTGGCTTCTTTTAAAGACTCATAAGATAGTTTAATGGCGTTTTTGATAAGTGCATCCGTCGTGCCTTGCTCTTGTTGATCTAGGATATGGATGGGCTTTTGATTGTCAGGATTGATATCATTCAAAGCATCTTTAAAAATCTCTATTTGTAAATTCTGACATCCCAAACTTAACACAGTCGCACCAGCCACATTGGGGTTATTGACATATCCAGCCAATAGTTTGGCAAGCAGCACCGCATCTTCACGCGTGCCGCCACACCCTCCTTGATGGGTGATAAATCGAGGTTGCACATTTGGAAAAACCCGATTAGTTGAGTCGTCAATCTCTTGGTCTATATGATCTTTTCCTTCTACAAGATTGCGCAAAAAATGACGGTGTTGGAATTGCTTCGTTATACCCAATTCACTCTCAAAAACTTCTTTTAAAATGGCAATGTTCCTGTTTTCACAGAAAACCAGCGGAAAAAATAACCACACATTGGCTGTACCAACTTGACCATCTGCTCTGTGATAGCCCATAAAAGTTTTGGATTCCCAGTGTTTTACGTCTGGAGGTGTCCAGTTATAGTTGGAGCTACGAACTTCTGCATTGCTCTTGCTGTGTTGTACATTTTGGGTGTGAATTAATGCCCCTTTCTGAATGGGTTTTGTCGCACGTCCGACTTCAAAACCATACATTATAATGGCCTCACCAAGATTGAAATCTTGTAAGGCAATTTTGTGTTTGGCTTTAATATGCGCTACAACGCTGAGTTTGTCGCCATCGACATTCACCAAATCTCCCTGCTGAAGCGGGGTCAATGCGACTGCCACATTATCACGTTGATCTATCCGAATTGCTGTAGGATTCACTAGTTATTGTATAAATTGATTAAACGCAGTTTTAACGCCATGGTTTTTGATAACCCCTACCATTTGAGAAACCAGTGTTGCCAGCCCATCAATTTTAGTTAAATCCATGTCCCAAAAAGATTCATTGGATAAAACGGTTGACACAAGTTGGTCATCATCAAATTTTTCCCAAGCGTTTTCAAAGAATTCTACAATATCAGGGGCATCTTGAACAGGTAACTTCTGCCCTTGAAATGTTCCTCTGTAAAACACCATTAAGCTTGCCAAAGCCAATGATGAATAGGAAGGTAATTGATGGTATTTTTCAAAATAGGACAACAAACTAGGCAATACGCGAACCTTAAACTTTGAAATGGAGTTTAAAGCGATACTTTCTAATTTGTGAACAATAAAGGGGTTTCTAAATCGATCGAAAACTTCTTCTGCATACCCCTCCAATTCGTTTTTGTCCATATCAATACTTGGGATGATTTCGGTGTGCATCATGCCTTTGATAAATTGACTTGCAAAATCATCATCAATAGACTCCTTTACTGTTCTTAGACCATGTAGGTAACAGAAAGGCACCATGGAAGTGTGAATGCCGTTTAAGATACGAACCTTACGGGTTCTGTAGGGTTGAATGGATTGAACAAACTTTACATTGATAGCGGTTTTATCAAAGGGGAGTTTTTTCTTGAGTGCTTCATCTGCTTCAACAACCCATAGAAAAAAAGATTCCGCACTAACAATCAGTTTGTCTTCATATCCAAATTGTTGGCACAATGAGCTTGCTTCGTTTTTGGGATATCCTGGAACAATTCGATCGACGAGCGTGTTGTGAAATTGATTGGCTTTGTGAATCCAATCTGTAAAGTCCGGTCCCAAAGACCACAATGCCGCATAAGACAAAACACACTCTTTTAATGCATCCGCATTGTTGTTGATCAATTCACATGGTATGATGGTCAAACCTTTTGATATATCGCCATTAAAATGTTCAAAACGTTTATGGAGAAGAAGAGTTAACTTTCCAGGAAACGTATTCGGAGGGTTGCCGTCATAGGTATCTTTTTCATCATATCTTATCCCTGCCTCTGTGGTATTGGAAAACACAAACTCTAAAGTATCCAACTTGGCTAGTTGTTCGTATGCAGTTATTTGTTCATAAGGATTTATGCACTTCTCAATGACATCAATAACATCTTGGTTGTCGATAATTTCTCCTTTTGTAACTCCTTTTTGCAATAGGGTGTACAAGCCATCTTGTGATGCTAAAAGATTTACCAAACCATTCGGGATAGGTTGAACTACGGCAACAGATCCATCAAATGCTGTATCCCGATTAAGAACCTGTAACGCATAATCAACAAATGCACGTAAGAAATTGCCCTCGCCAAATTGGACAACCTTGATGGGGCGAGAAGTTGACAGATTTGTATTTATTCGATTTAATGGTTTCAAGTTTTGTTTTTTTTACAGGTTAAATAAAGAAGGTAACCAGAGCGATAAAGTGGGAATATAGGTTACCAAGGTTAAAGCAACCACCATGGCAATAAATAAGGGCACAAGGGGTTTGAGAACTTTTTGAATGGATGTATTTGCAACGCCTACGCCCACAAACAATACGCTTCCAACGGGGGGTGTGCACAAGCCAATACATAAATTAAGAATCATGATAATTCCAAAGTGAATCGGGTCAATACCTAATTCAGCAACCACAGGAAGGAAGATGGGCGTAAAAATCAATACCGCTGGAGTCATATCCATAAAGATTCCTATAAACAATAGGGTCAAGTTAATGAGTAACAAAATCACAATTTTATTGTCACTAATCGACATGATTCCACTACTTATCAGTTCTGGAATATTTTCAAATGACAACACCCATGACATGCTCATTGATGCACCAATAAGAAACATGACAATGGCCGTAGTTGAAGAGGCTTTTAATAAAATTCCAGAAAGGTTTTTATGGTTGATTTCTTTATAAATAAACCCAAGAATCAAGGTGTAAATTACAGCGATGGCAGAAGCTTCGGTAGCAGTGAAAATACCAGAGACAATGCCGCCAATAACAACTACAAGCAACATCAAGCTAGGGAGGGCATCAATAAAAGTGGAAAAAACCTTAGAAAGTGGTGCTCTTTTTCTTGTAGGAATGTTGTTTTTTTTAGCCCAAATCATCGCCACAATCATCAAAAACAAACCGGTAAGAATTCCTGGAATATATCCTGCCAAAAACAAGGCGGCAATCGAAGCACCGCCGCTAGCTAGTGAATAAACAATCAATATGTTGCTTGGAGGAATGACCAAACCTGTTGTGGCAGAAGTAATGTTAACAGCAACACCAAATCCTTTTGAATATCCTTCTTTTTCCATTTCTGGACCCAAGATGCTACCCATAGCAGAAGCAGATGCCATAGCTGAACCAGCAACAGACCCCATCAACATTGCTGATATGATATTAATCAATGCCAAGCCACCTGGTAAAGAGCCCACCAGCGCTTTTGCAAAAGCAATCAATCTTTTTGCTACCCCACCCCGATTCATTAATTCTCCAGACAAGATAAAAAACGGAATCGCCAACAATGCAAAGCTGTCAATGCCTGTTGCCATTCTCTGGGCTATGGTGGTAAGCCCAGGGATAAAAGGAACACTTACCAGCAATGTGAAAAGAGAAGATATGATAATACTCCACGCCACAGGCATACCTATGGCTAGTAGTAGTAAAAAACTAAATAACAAGATGCCAATTGAAAGTATGTCCATTAGGAAGTTTTTTTTAGATCACACATTTTAAAAAAAACAATACACAAGCCACTTAGTGGGATGCAAAAGTAAACCACATAGAGGGGTATCTGTAAAGCAGCCGATTTTTGTCCTAGAATATAGCTCAGATACACCAATTTAGAGCCTCCTACCACAAAAATCAAAGTGGCAAAAAGAATGATAATCAGGTTGATGATTTTTTTCAGTTTAACCTGTCTTTTGGGACTCAATTTGTCAGGTAAGATATCGATGGCCACATGTAGTTTTTTTCTTGAAACATAGGCTGTACCCATCACCCCCAACCAAATCATTAGATAGCGTGCCAATTCGTCTGTAAATGAACTGGGATTTGCGAGTACATACCTAGAAAAAACTTGCCAGCTCACATTGATCACCATAACGCCTAGTATGACAACCAAAATCTTTTCAAGAATGGTATTTAATCTATTTTCAATGAGATTCATGCGTTATTGATTTTTTATTTCCATGATTAGATTGTTCAATGACTCACTGCTGCTATATAAGTCGTAAACCGGCTTAACCAATTGCGCAAACGCTGATTTGTCAGGATAGATGATTTGAACCCCTGATTTTTCGAGTTGTTCTAAAGAATTTGCTTCTGATGCTGCCCAAAGTGTTCGCTGATAATGCACAGAAATATCCACCGCCTCTTGCATCCACTTTTTTTGCTCTTCGTTTAAAGAATCCCAAAAATAAGAGCCACATACCAATACATCTGGAAGGGTAGTGTGTTCGTCTAAAGTGTAGTATTTGCACACCTCAAACTGTTTGGATAAGTAGAAACTCGGTGGGTTGTTTTCAGCTCCGTCAACCACTTCTTGTTGTAAAGAAGTATATAGCTCTCCCCATGAAATCGGGGTAGGTGAACCGCCCATGCTTTCAACCATTTTCATTGCAGTAACACTCTCCATCACACGTACTTTCAAACCTTGTAAGTCAGCCGGGGTGTAAATAGGTTTGCTTTTGGTATAAAAGCTTCGGCTACCTGCATCATAATAAGCCAGTCCTTTGATACGAAAAGCAAGGGTTTCATCTAATAACTTTTTTCCTATTTCACCATCTAAAACTTTAAACGAGTGGGCTTTGTCTCTAAAAAGGTAAGGCAGTCCAAACACTTTCATATTGGGTGAAAAGTTTTCCAAAACACCTGTTGACACTTTTGTGACGTCTAAGCTTCCTATTTGCAGCAACTCCAAACACTCTCTCTCTGATCCCAATTGTTGGTTGGGGTAGATTTTCAAATCCATAGTACCAGAAGACAATCTGTAAAGCTCCTCTCCCATTTTTACCATGGCTTTATGAACGGAATGATTTGTGTCTAAACCATGGCCTAAACGAATGGTTCGCTTTTGAACAACATCATTGCATGAGGTCAGCAACAAAACCAAAATTAATATGAAAGCCTTGTTTGACATTATCCTCTTATAGATTTAATGATTTCCAAAGCATCACGGGTTTGCTGTTCGATTTTATCATAATCAAATGAACCATCGGCATGTTTGGCCATAAGTTTTGAACCCATTCCCACGCAAGTTACCCCGGCATCAAACCAACCCTTGAGGTTTTCCTCGTTTGGTGATACGCCGCCTGTTGGCATAATGCTGGTCCACGGTTGAGGAGCCAAAACGCCTTTTACAAAGCCTGGTCCATAGGTACTTCCTGGGAATAACTTTACGATTTCACAGCCAAGCTCTTCCGCTTTTGCAATTTCGGTGAGTGAACCACAGCCCGGAGACCACAACACTTTTCTGCGGTTGCACACCATGGCAATATCTTCTCTGAGTACAGGCGTCACCACAAAGTTTGCGCCGTTTAGCATATAAGCCGATGCAGCTCCCGCATCGGTTACTGAACCTACGCCCATAATCATCCCAGGGAGTTCTTTGATGGCGTATTTGGTGAGTTCGGTAAACACCTCAAGGGCAAAATCCCCTCGGTTGGTAAACTCCATTAAACGAGCACCGCCGTCATAACAGGCTTTGAGCACCTTTTTAGCGACTGCTACATCACTGTGAAAGAAGAGTGGTACCATACCACTTTCCCTCATCACTTGTGCTACTTGTATTCGTGTAAACTGTGCCATATCTATTGGTTTAACGGGCTACACGACCTGATGCGTCGCCACCCATGAGTTTTTCTACTTCCGCTACCGTCACAAGGTTGGCATCGCCTTTTATGGTATGCTTTAAACAAGAAGCCGCTACAGCAAAGTCCAGTGCATGTTGGTCATTGTCTGGATATTTTAGTAATCCATAGATAAGACCGCCCATAAACGAGTCTCCACCACCTACACGATCTACGATGTCTGTGATTTGATACTGGGTGGTGTCATACATCGTCTTTCCATCATACAATACGCCAGCCCATGTATTGTGTGAGGCTGATATTGAACCTCTAAGGGTTGTAATAACTTTTTTAGCTTTTGGGAACTTTTCCATCATTTGTTTACACACAGACAAAAAAGCTTCGGCTTTTACATTATGCCCTTGCGTTTGTACCGTTAAGCCTTCGGGCTTGATGCCAAAGTGCATTTCCGCATCTTCTTCGTTTCCGAGTACAATATCGCAATACGATGTAAGCTCGGTCATGATAGATTCGCGATGTGCATCATCGCAGTACTTCCAAAGCTTAGCTCTGTAATTTAAATCCGTAGAAATGGTGATCCCTTTCTCACTCGCAATCTTCACTGCTTCCAAGCACGCATCTGCTGCAGATTGTGAAATAGCAGGGGTAATCCCCGTCCAGTGGAACCACTCCACACCTTCGAAGGCTTTGTCCCAATCCACCATTCCAGGCTGTATCTCAGACATGGCCGAGTGGGCTCTGTCATAAACCACTTTACTGCCTCGACTGACAGCCCCTGTCTCTAGGAAATAAATCCCCAAACGGTCGCCTCCACGAAGCATAAAATCGGTTTCAACACCTCGCTTGCGCATTTCCATAAGGGCACATTCTCCAATGTCATTGCTAGGAACACGGGTTACAAAACGTACCGGAACACCATAGTTGGCAAGGGATACGGCTACGTTGGACTCGCCGCCACCATAAATAACATCGAAAGAATTTGTTTGAGAAAAACGCAAATATCCCGGAGGGGCTAAGCGCAACATGATTTCACCAAAAGTGACTACTTTTTTCATTTTAGGATTTATATAATTATTGGTTAAAGTTGAAATATGATTTAGCGTTGTGATAACAGATATCAGAAACAATGGCTCCTAAATGTTCAATATCATTGGGCAGGTGTCCCATTTTGACATCATTCCCAAGAATGTTACAAAGTAATCTTCTAAAATACTCGTGTCTTGGGAAAGACATAAAGCTTCGAGAGTCTGTTAACATTCCGACAAACACACTTAAAACCCCCATATTTGATAGGGCGTTTATTTGTTTGGTCATCCCATCTAATTGATCTAAAAACCACCACCCCGAGCCGAACTGCATTTTTCCACGAATGCTTCCGTCATTAAAATTACCAATCATCGTTGCGAAAAGTTCATTGTCGGATGGGTTCAGATTGTAAATAATTGTTTTTGTCAGTTGATCCGACTTATCCAAAGTGTCAAAAAACAGAGATAAGCCCGCAGCCTGATTAAAATCTCCTATAGAGTCCCAACCCGTGTCTGGGCCCAACTCTTGAAGCATTCTTTTGTTGTTGTTTCGAAGGGCACCCAAATGGTATTGCTGCACCCACCCACGTTTGTGATAGCCTTTGGCTAAAAACAACAAAACAGCTGTTTTGTATTGGTCTACATCAGTAGTCGTTAGGGGTTTGCCGTTGCGCTTTTTTTGAAATACCTCATCAGCTATGATATCATTGGTTTCTGCATAACAAATTTGTTCCAAACCATGATCCGAAAGCACACAGCCATGAGCGGCAAAATAATCCATTCGGTTGTCGAGGGCTTGGGTCAGGGATTCATAAGAGTCGATTGGAAAACCAACCACAGCACTTAATTGTTCCATATAATTTTCAAATCCTTCGGATTGAATCTCAATGGCTTTGTCTGGTCGGAACGCAGTGGATAATGTAATTCCGTCCGAATGTGTAAAACCGCTATGGTACGCTAAAGAATCTAGGGGGTCCTCGGTAGTGCAGACGGTTTCAACGCCCATTTTTTTAAGCAAACTCAGGACACTGTACTGGGGTAATTGCAACAATTCTGATGTTTTATCATAAATCTCAGCTGCATTATCAGCCGTAAGCAATTCGTCTATATCAAAATAACGCTTGAGCTCCAAATGTGTCCAGTGGTATAGGGGATTCCTTATCAGTTTTGGAACACAGCTGGCCCACTTGATAAACTTTTCTTTGGGAGAAGCATCTCCCGTAATAAATCGTTCATCTATACCCAAAGTACGCATGGCACGCCACTTGTAGTGATCGCCGTCTATCCAAATCTCCGTGATGTTGTTGAATTGATGATCCTTGGCAATTAACTCTGGAGACAAATGACAATGGTAGTCTATAATGGGCTGTTTTGCCGCATAGTTGTGATACAGATTACTTGCAAATTCTGTTTCCAGTAAAAAGTCGTCGTGAATGAATGCTTTTTTTTCAGCCATTAATTTTCATTTGAAGGTTTTCCAATGGTGGCCAAAATACCTCCATCTACATATATAATTTGACCATTGATAAAATCACTTGCCCCAGATGCTAGAAATACGGCAGTTCCCTTTAGGTCATCGGTTTTGCCCCATCTTCCGGCAGGTGTTCTATTGACAATAAAATCATTAAAAGGATGCCCATCAACACGAATGGGTTCTGTTTGGCTGGTTGCAAAATAACCAGGGCCAATCCCATTGACTTGAATGTTGTGTTTTGCCCACTCGGTGGCCAGGTTGCGGGTCAACATTTTTAAACCGCCCTTTGCAGCAGCATAGGCAGTGACTGTGTTTCGACCCAACTCGCTCATCATGGAGCAGATATTGATGATTTTTCCGGCTTGTCGCGCAACCATAGGTTTGGCAAATTGCTGAGCCATGTGAAAAGAACCAGTCAAGTGAACATCTATTACCTCACGAAATTCGTTGGGACGCATTTCAAGGGCTGGAATGCGTTTGATGATACCGGCATTGTTGACCAATACATCTACTTGTCTTTCGGATAGGATGTTGGAAGTAACTGACGCAACCTGTTCGTCATTGGTAACATCCAAAACAACACCCGACGCGTCAAAACCTTTGGATTTGTAATTAGCTAAGGCTTGATTGAGCTTTTCTGAACTTGTACTTGAAATAATGATGGAAGCACCTGCTTCTGCCAACCCAGTTGCCATAGCCATGCCCAGGCCGTGGGTTGCACCTGAAACAAAGGCGGTTTTGCCTGAAAGATCAAATAGTTTCATGCTTTACATCAATTCTTTAACTTGCACTCCATCCATGTCTCCGTAGTCGAGATTTTCTCCTGCCATGCCCCAGATAAAAGTGTAGTTAGAAGTTCCACAGCCGCTATGAATAGACCATGGTGGAGAAATCACCGCCTGATGATTGTGCATCCAAATGTGCCTTGTTTCCTGTGGCTCTCCCATAAAATGACTCACAGCATTGTCGCCTTGAAGATTAAAGTAAAAATACACTTCCATCCTTCTTAAATGCGTATGGGCAGGCATGGTATTCCACACATTGCCTTCATACAACATGGTTAGTCCCATTTGCAATTGGCAAGTAGGAATAATCTCTTGAACGATTAGTTTTTTGATTCTTCTTTTATTGGCGTTTTTGTCATCGCCAAGCTCAACGTATTGAGCGCGTTCAGAAGAAATTTTTTCTGTGGGATAAACAGCGTGCGCAGGCGTAGAATTAAAATAAAACAAGGGTGTACTTCCATTCTTGTTCGAAAACACCACCTCTTTGGCGCCTCTTCCCACATACAAGGCTTCTTCGTGTTCTAGCTCATACGCCACTCCATCGACGGTAACCACACCAAGATCACCAACATTGATGATGCCCAACTCTCTACGTTCTAAAAAGAAATCAGCTCTTAGCGCATCTATGGGCTTAAGAACCAACGATTCGTTGACTGGGGCAGCACCCCCTACCAAAAAACGATCGTAGGTCGTGTAGTAGGTAGTAATTTGATTGGGTGTAAATATTGTTTTTAATAAAAAGTTTTCTGTTAACGCTTTGGTTTGAAAGGTTTTGGCTTCTGTAGGGCTTATGGAAAGATATGGTTTGTTGTTTTCCATGAATTATAAATGGAATTGGATTCAAAAGTTGTTTTAAAAAATGTAGAAATCTCCTTTAGCTAATAGCAAGCTAAAGGAGATTAAATTGTATTTCTTATTGCTTATTTGACGAACTTAAACGCTTTTGTTCCATGTTCAGAAAGAACGGAAGCAATATAAAGCCCAGAGGACAAATCCCCCAATGCGATGGTGTTGCCTGGGTTGTCATACTGAGCAACCTTAGCACCACTCAATGCGTATACACGAACCGAATTGGCAGTAACCCCTTCTATGTGCAAGGCATTGGCACTGTTACTATACCGCACTTTAGCATTATCGAGCACAGTTTTTGAAGTAGAAAGGGTTGGTGAATTGATAGTAATTGTCACCGTGTCCAAATCAATATATTCCCCAGTTTCTCCTTCTCTACCCTCTACACGTAATGAATTTATTATAGTAATACCGCTCAGGTCAGCCGACACAATCTTAGTATCAGAGAAAGAAGAACTACCTGTACCTGTGTACCCCACACCATCACCAGTCACTGTATAAATCAATCTATCGCCAGCAAAATCCCAGGAAAAATCTATTTGCATGGATACCGCACCCGTGTATTCGGCTAAATCGACGACAGAACCGTAGCCTGTCGCCACATTTTTTAAGGCAGTTCCACCACCTTCAACATCTAAGGATAACTTGCCATTGAAACCATTGATCTCAGCTCTCATATTACCTCCAGTAGTACCGAAAAATTGAAACCAATAATCTCTTTCTGTAGCGTTAACATCATCAATAACAACCGTTATCGTTAGATTGTCAGGTACATTTGCCCCCAATTCTGAGCCATACCAAGCGCCAGTAGAGGCGCCAGTGTTGGCATCACGAAGTATTCCAGCAGACGGCACAGAGGTATCTGGTAAAGAAGGATCCCAGTTGCCCATGGTTTTACTTAAAATATCACTAGTCTGTGGCGTACCCGAGGTGAAGGTCCATTCGTCTAGTGTTGTCTGAGCTGTAGCGGTCACATGGAGCGTAAAAACCACTAAAAATGTAAGAAGTAAATGTTTTTTCATTGTATAAAATTTTATGATTAATTGTTTAAAATGTAAAATTCTGTTATATGTTTTTTTATAATGTTAAAAATCGTACGTATTTCTTGTAAAATTGTTCTTGTGTTTGTGGTGTTATTTAACAACCGCTACATTATCTAGCTGGTAGGTGCCTTCGCTTTTAAGCCAAAATGCAAGCCTATTTTTGGTGCCCTGAGAAGAAGCGGGTAAAGACAACTCATAGTCTGCCCATCTTTTTGTTAAGGTAAAATCGGCTTGCGGTTTTGTGCTTCCATCTCCATCGTAACGGATTCTGAGAAGTTGCCCTTTTTCAGTTCCTCTTGCTCTAAACGTAATTTTTGTGGCGTCAGAACCAACTTCAACATTCTGTTTTATCATTAAATTCCAAGGTTTATCCGTATTGGCAGCCGTTACTATCGCTTGCAAAAAATGACCTTTTGTTTCATCTTTATAGGCTTCATAAGACATCGTTGCGGCGCCAGGCGTGGTGGTGTCGGAATTATTAACACTCAATCTCCATGGCCATTTCATATTGGCTGTGGTTTCCATGTCTCCATTTTTGACTTGGGCATGGATAGTGAGATGTAGCGATAAAACCGCCACAGCTGTTAGTAGTACATATTTCTTCATTGTGTATATTTTTTGGTGTATTTTGTGAAAGGTAAATCTCCGAGATAAATAATATAACTTCTTTAAAAATCGTACATCATTTCTACACTTATGTACGTTTTTTGGTTTAAAAAATCATTCACTACTTCGCTTTTTCGCTGTAATGAAAGCCCTCCAAACCTTTGCTTGAGCACTTTAAATTATTTTTCTGACGCTGTTTTAAAGACTCTTTGCGCCAATCTAATTGTGGCATTTCTACCACTTTGTACTGCTTCCTGAGTTTTGCAAGCGCTGTCTTTAGACTTTGAGATGCGTTTTTATAATGTGAATTCAAATACACATTTTTGCATCTCATGAGGGTCACTTTCTAGGTCGTACAATTCCTATTCTTCACCGGGTCGTGTCTGTTTCCGTAACAAACTCTGGGTTCCAATATTCACCCTATCCATAAAGAAACTCCTTGAGAAATCAAGGAGTTTTTATTTTGGGTTCAAGTAATGCCTATATAGTCTTGTAGCTAAATATTACAATAGAAATAAACCATTATTTTCTACAACAAAGTCACTTTAAAAGCATTCATTTTTGTGGGTTTTCCATAAATATTTTAAACTATTGGAATCAAACTATTTAGGTTCAATATGAGATTTTGTCCAACTTTAACATCCAAAATCGTCTCCTGACTACCTAGTGTAAATTTTAAAGTTCTTGTAAATTGCTGAACGTTTATACATATGGCGAATACCAATTCTACCTTCTTGAATTGGCTTTACCTTAGAAATGTCCCATTGAAAAGTTTCTACATTCCCATCATTCTCCATTTTAAAAGACAATATATCCTTTGTTTTAATTGCAGTAATATGATATTTTTTTCCTTTTTCGAAAAAGCCTTGTTTATCGTAACAAGGTTGAACTAGAATGGAGTTAAATGGTTGCCCCTGTGCTATTGGATATCTTCTTGATCTAACATAATAAAAACCATCACCTTTATTTCCAAAAGCAGCATAGCTGATATGAAAGGTATTCATGTTTTCAAAATACTCTCTCATTGCAGGAATTTCACGCTTTTTTTTCCACTTTGAGATGTCTTTTTCATGAACTCCTTCTTCATCTCCAGTAGCTTGAATAAAGAGAATATTTACAAAGCGATTTTCATCGTCTGTTTTAATGTAATCGAATTCAATTTTTACATCTCCACTGTATGAATCTTTCGTCCATAAAACAGCATGATGGGCATCATTATAAGCCTCTGAACCTGCTTTAAAATGCATGCCTTCTTTCGAATTCTCGACAGTTGCAATCAAGCCATCTAAAGTCCAGCTTTTTGTCCAATCCTGTGTGCAATTGTCGTTAAAAACTAAAGTCCAGTTTTGTTTTATATCTACATTTGACCTGTAAATAGTTTTGTCTGTCTTAGAATGCAAACAAATGAAAGGTAAAACAAAACAAAACAAAGTTCTCACTTTTGATAGTTATTTAAAAATTCTAATCCGTTTTTTTCTCTAAATTCTTAAATCAAAACTTTACTTTTTGTTAATGTGCTAAAATGACTTCCATAGCCACAATAGATAAATGCACAATACAGGGTAGCCCAGTTGGCATTTTTTGTTCACCACTGTTACATGTTTTAAAATAGAGTCATGGCAAAACTTATTTACAGATTTCCTGTGCAATTTATTTAATGGCCCTATTGATTGTTCAAATCTTGATATTTACTCAGTCTGGATTTTAGATCGTTTAGTATATCTGTACCTTCATATTTCCAAAAGGCATTTTCATTTTCTTTTGGATCTTTCTTAAGATCAATTAACATCTTTGATTTTAATGTTCCTTTAAACTTATTTACATATTCCGTGTACAAAAACCTATCTGTGATAATGGCTTCACCATGGGAATATCTTGCAAAAACTTGCTCCTTATGCTTTTTTGAAGGGTCCTCCAACACGTTAGCAAAGCTTTTACCGTGAAGGTGGTCTGGTAGCTCTAAGCCTGCCAATTCACAAAAGGTTGGATACAAATCTACATACTCAGTAAGTGCATTGGTTTTTACATTTGCTGCCTTTCCGGGTGCTTTGACAATCAATGGCGATTTTAGCACTCGGTCGTAAAGGCTGTGTTTGCCCCATTGTTGGTGTTCACCAAGATGCCAGCCATGATCTCCAATAAAAACAACCGTTGTATTCTTGTCCAAATTCAGACGTTCAAGTTCGTTGAGTATGTCTCCCAACAGCTTGTCAATAAAGGACACACAAGCATAATATCCGTGTATCAATGAGGCAGCTGTACTATCATCCATTTTTCCTTTTTTAGGGATTCCGGAATATTTTCTGATCTCGGTAGAATGAAAAATATCTGTTCTTTTACTGATTTTAAAAATAGCCTCTGCAGGTGCGCCTATAGCAGGGAAAGGGTTGTCTGCAAGTTTTATGTCTTCAGGCTTGTACATATCCCAATACTTCGCTGGGGCACTAAAGGGCAAGTGCGGTTTTTGAAAACCCACTGCCAGGAAAAAAGGCTTCTGTGATTTGGACAAGTCCTGTAGGGTTTCAATCGCTTTTTTGGCTACCTTACCATCAATATATGCATCATCAGGAAAATCGGCCTTGTCGTATGCTAAACCCTTTTTACCTTGGACTATTAAGTCTTTATTTTCTTGTGAATAATAACATGTATTCCAACCTTTTTCTGATTTTGCTCTGAACGGTTCTTGACTCCATGCATTCACATCATCCTTTGGGTCATGAAATACTTTTCCGAGTGAAATCGTTGTATAGCCATTCTGTTTAAACCACATGGGCAGGCTCACTACTTCGGGGGCATCTACATCATGACTTGCTTTGTAATTAACAAATCGTTCCCTTGTTGGATACAACCCTGTCAGGAAACTGGCTCTAGATGCACCACAAGTGGGCACCTGGCAATACGCGCGATTAAACACCACGCCCTCCTGCCCTAACTTATCTATGTTGGGCGTAATCATTTGATCCTGACCAAGAATATTGGCCTGTACGCGTAAATCATCTACAATAACAAATAGAAAATTTTCTGCTTTTGTCTCTTGTGCACTTATCGTTAGGTGTAAGATACTGAAAAACAGCAGTACAAAATAATTAGTTTTCATTGAGATTAAAATTGATTAAAAATAGTTAAGAAGAAGTGGTTGAAGTAAACTTCAAATAAACTTTGCTTATTTAAGATTATAAAACTATCCTAAAATTGTATAAGGTATCATATAATAAAGTCCGAATTTTTGGTAAAATAATTCAACTAAACGCTGTGTATATCCTTTTTTAAATCATGAAATGCTTGAATTCACTGACTCATGCTATCAGTATGGGAAAAGCCTCTACGTATATGGGAATATGGAGGTCATGGTTTTGGGCTATACTTCGAAAAAGCTCCTGTCAAATCTTGGCCAAATACGGTCCATCAATGGTTTATCCAGATTAGGATTCTAAAAATTTAATCGAAACGCAAACGACTTGTGTTTTCATAGGTATCTCCGACTATAGCAAGAAAGCGCTCCATCATCTCATCCCTTTTTTGGGGCATTTTCTTAGCCAGATTATTTTCTTGTGAAATATCCTCTGCCAGATTGTAAAGCTGATATTCCTCTGCATTTCCTGTTTCAATGCCTTTTGTCACAAACATTTTAGGTCCAGGATAGGGCGGAATCAATACCCAATCGCCATGGCGATAAGCCGTTCTGGAAGTTGCTTCCAACACCACATCTTCTCTACCTTTATTTGCTTTACCAAGCAGCAGATTGATATGGTTTTCGCTGTCTAGCCCTAGTTTTTCATCTCCCATCATACTGGCCAATGACGATAGCCAATCCATTTGCGAAATAATGGCATCAGAAGTACCGGGCTCAATGGTTCCCTTCCAGTACGTTATAAAGGGAACACGAGTCCCAGCTTCGTACAAGCTGTATTTTCCACCTCTTAATCCGCCTGTTGGCGTATGGTCACCAAGCTTTTCGATGGCATCATCAACATAGCCGTCGTTTAAAACGGGTCCATTATCGCTTGATAAGAATATAAGTGTATTTTCCAGCAAGCCTTCTTGCTCCAGTGTTTTTATCAATTCTCCGATACACCAATCTGCTTCGGCAATGACGTCTCCCCTTGGGCCCATTCCAGTTGCTCCTTCAAAGCGTGGATGTGGTGTTCTTGGTACGTGCGGTTGTTGAAACCCGTAATACAAAAAGAACGGTTTGTCCTTTTTTGTTGTTATATAGGTTTGAACTTCTTTAAGAAAATCATCCGCCATATTTTCATCTATCCATCTTGCGCTTTGCCCACCTTTCATGTGACCAATTCGTGGTACGCCATTTACAATCGTTCTGTTGTGTTGCGGATCGCCTTTCATTTTTAGCAAATGGGGCGAGTTCTCACCCGTTGGTTCTCCGGGAAAGTTTTTTTCGTAGTCAATTTTTATTGGGTCGTTTACGTCTAAATTATAAACGTCACCATCCTTAATGTAAACTGTTGGCACCCTATCTTGTGTTGCTGCCATAATAAAACTATAGTCAAAACCAACCTCATTAGGTCCAGGTGAGATGTGTTCGTTCCAATTGACATTTCCCAATCCAAGACCTAAGTGCCATTTGCCAATCACTGCCGTTTCGTATCCATGTTTTCGCAACATTTTTGGCAATGTCACTTGAGCGGTGTCAATCAGAAGTGGTGCTGTGCCAGGTAAAATCTTGGCGTTTCTATTTCGCCAAGGATACTGACCTGTAAGAAGTCCATATCTACTCGGTGTACATGTTGCCGAAGTGGCATATCCATTGGTAAACTTGCGCCCATTGTTCGCCAAAAAATCCATGTTTGGCGTGTTAAGCTCAGTTGCTCCATAAGCACTGACATCACCATAACCCAAATCGTCAAGATAAATAAAAATGATGTTGGGTTTTTCCAACGCAGCTGCTTTGTTTTTTGACTCCGTGCCGCAAGAAGCAAGCATTGCTGATAAAAGAGAAACTAGAACTACTTTTTTCATGGTGTTGTTTAGATTTTAGTTGTGATTTATACTTCCGTAGATGCGTTGATGGCATCCTACAAGATAGGCAATAGAAATGAAAGATTGATTTTCAGAAATATCAGTTACAATGACAACATCAACAAGACCATCAACCATAGCCATTGCTTTTAATTCTTAAACGCTACTTTTTTGCGCGCTATAATATTTCTTGAAGATTCTCCGAGAAGTATTTCAAACGCACCGTCTTCAACCGTCCAGTCTCTGGTGTTTTCATCCCAAAACGAAAATGCACTGTAATCCAGTTGAATGGTAACGGTTTGTACTTCACCGGGATTTAAATATATTTTCTTAAATCCTTTCAATTCCTTTTCAGGACGCAAAACACTAGCCTCTACATCTTTTACATATACCTGAGCAACCGTTGCTCCTGCCATTTTTCCAGTATTTTCAACCTGAAACGTAATGTTTACAATATCTTTAGGAGTAATATTAGTCGTAGATAACGCCATATTTGTATAGCTAAAATCGGTATATGCCAAGCCATGTCCAAAAGAGTATAAAGGCTCTATTTTCTTGGTGTCATACCAACGATAGCCTACCAATACACCTTCTTTATAATCTATATCATATAAGTATTTGGGAGCATCTTCTATTTTGATGTCTTGCTCCTTATTCAAATCATCTTTAGAGATATAGCCAAACCCAGGAGAGTCCGCAAATTCCTTTTCAATAGTGATGGGCAAGTGCCCTGAAGGAGAGACTTCACCTGCTATGATATCAGCCAAAGCTTGATTGCCCTCTTGTCCGCCATACCAATTGTATATAACGGCTGAAACTTTGTCGTTCCAATCAGTCATTCTAACACCACCGCCTGAATTGACAACCACAATTACGTTTTTGTTTAAGTGGGCAGCGCGTACAATTAATTTTTCTTGGGCATTGGGCAATGCAAAATCGCGATCTTTTTCTTCACGATCTTTTGTTCCTACGCTTACGATTACAACATCTGCACTTTTGATTTGGTCATCGCTTGGATTGTAAATTTTTTGGAGGTTGTCATATTTTGAAGATAGCGCCATGTTCATTGTAGTATGATCATAGCCTTTTACTGCTCCAGAACCACCTCCAGAAGCGATGGTGTCTATAAATTCGCCTGTCAAGAGAATGTTTTGCCCTTCTTTTGGATGAATAGGCAGTATATTATTGTCATTTTTTAATAAAACAATCCCTTCTCTGGCTGTATGTAAGGCTACTTTTTTATGTTGTGAAAACTTATCAAGATAGGTCTCGTCTTTGGCTGATTGATCAATCAAGCCCATGGCAATTACTGTTTTAAGCAGGGTTCTTACCATTCGGTCTATTTGGCTTTCGGTAATTTCACCTGCCGCTAAAAGCTCTTTTATATTATGCATAGATTCTCCTCCTGGCATTTCCAAATCTAGACCTGAAGACACTACCTTTTTAGCATCATTAACAGACTTCCAATCTGACATGACCAACCACTTGTAGCCAAGCTCATTTCTTAAAATTCCATTAATTAAGGCTTCGCTTTGTCCGGCCCATTCTCCATTCACCAAATTGTAGGATGTCATAACAGCCATTGCACCTGCATCAATTCCAGCCTTGAATGCAGGCATATAGATTTCGCGAAGTGCTCTGTCTCCAACAATTACATTACAGGCTTTTCTTCTGAATTCATTGTTATTGGCAATAAAGTGCTTTAAAGTCGTTATGGTACCCGTGTTTTGCATACCCACAACATAGCGCTCCACCATTCGAGAAACTAAAAATGGATCTTCGCCCATATATTCAAAGCTTCTGCCGTTTTGAGAAACTCTATAAATATTCATTCCAGGCCCAAGCAAAATAGCTATTCCACCAGCCCTACACTCCTCACCTATGGCCTGGGCATATGCTTCGGAAATTTCAGGATTCCATGTGGCTGCAAGTTGAATTGTACATGGAAAAGCCGTTGACTTTTCCAGTTGTTTCCCAACGTGAAACTTTCTAAGATTTTCACGAATATTCACCCCTTGAGAAGCGTCAGATAAATACAACTGGGGCAAGCCAAACTCTTCAATCCCTTTTATAAAAAAGAGCTCATACCCTTTTATCAAATCTAACTTATCGTCTAAAGACAACAAATTTATTATTGAATCCGCCTTTTTTATGGCTGCTTCTTCTGAAATAGGAGGCTGAAAGGTTTTAACACGCTTTATTTGTTTCATATCAACTTGTTTACAGGAAAAAAATGCTAAGGCTGCTACAACAGCACAATATTTAAATTTCATAATTGCTTTTTAGTAGTAATATTTATTTTTTTCAAAAGATCCATTTTAAAGGATAACAACTTTAATTAGAACTAGGCTTAATCTCTGTCATTATTGTCCATTTAAGCTTTAAATTCATACAATTAGACTTTATACTTTTAATCGAACAAAAAAGAGGTGCTCTGTAATTTAAAATACATCGTTCTAAACCTTTATCGCTATTTTTTGTTATTGCCTGAAAATGGCCAGTGTGAATTGGGAACACTCTGATTTCGCATTAAAGTGTTCATTTCATCAAGCAATTCCGTTTGCTCTTGAGCTTGATCAGAATTCTCAAACAAGTCTTTCTCTATGTTGTAGAGTTCGGGAAAACCGCTTTTCTCGTAATGTACCACCTTCCATTGACCTCTTCGAAGCGCCTGTCTGAAACCTTCTTTTTTTGGACCTACCTGTAATTCCCAATATAAGTGTGCATGCTCTTTTTGGTTTTTGCCCAATAGTTCTGGCAAAAAAGAGATGCCATCAGTTTGTGCTGGTGCTTCAATTCCTGCGATTTCTGCCAGTGTTGGCATGAAATCATAAAAAATTCCGGGATGATCAGAAGTCGTTCCAGGCTGAATCTTACCTTCCCACCAGGCAATCATAGGCACACGTACACCTCCTTCATACATATCTCTCTTTTTTCCTTTTAAACCTCCAGAACTCTTAAAGAATTGTTCGCTGTGGTTTTCAGCTTGTGGACCATTATCACTTGTAAAAATTACGAGTGTATTCTCCAATTCTCCCATTTCTTTTAACTTATCGAGCAGCCGTTGAACCTGCTCATCCAACATGCTAATGCGGGATGCATGGCGACGCTCATTTTCAGGCCATCCAAAGTTTTTGTAGCGTTCTGCTTCCCTTAAGTTAGGCTCATGAGCGTGTGGCGTGCGATATGACATCACCAAGAACAAAGGTTTTTGGGTGTTGCGTTCTTTATTTAAAAAATCGATAGCAAGATTGGTGCGAAAAACATCCTTACTGTCATACTTCTTCCAATCGTAATGGATCACACTGTCTCGCCCATTGATCCAATGGTCGTCAACATCAAATTTTCCTCCCTCGGCCTTATCACCCCATTGTTCTTGGACGGCATAATCAAAACCGCGCCCTGCTGCCCATGTACTTACATCATGTGGTACCCCTAAGTGCCATTTGCCTATAAAAGCGGTTTGGTAACCCGCCTTTTGTAACATTTCTCCAATCGTAATCTCTGTTTTTTTGAGGGCTACACGCCCCCAACTTCCGTCGGCTACAAGTCCGTAATTGCCACGAACATTTAAATTCCCTACCTGAATACCGGTCATCAACACACCTCTTGAGGGGGCACACACAGGGCTCCCCGCATAAAATTGTGTAAAGCGCATGCCCTCACTGGCTATTTTATCAATATGAGGTGTTTTAATGGTTTGCTGTCCGTAACAGCCCAGTTCGCCATAGCCCATATCATCGGCTAAAAGAATCACAATATTGGGTTGAGAAGTTTTCGGATCATCCGCTCTCCGTGTTTTGCTATCACAAGAAAATAATAAAACAGCAATGCAGATATAAAATGATTTATACATAATAATTGTTATTTCTATAATTGTTATTTCTATTTCCCATACACGTTCTTTTTATATGCACTATGCAAGATATCATGCATTTGGTCTACCACTTCTTTATATGCTTTTTCTTCATAAACGTTTACATTTTCATCAGGATCGTTTTGATGATCATATAAAGTTCCTGTTATTACTTTATCATTCTCAGGATTGATAAATTCCGTATAACAATACCTCGATGTTTTAACCGTATAACCATTGGCATTTTTTATGAACACATGATCTTTACCCTTCAATTTCTCTCTTTTCATGATGGGTAGTAGACTCGCTCCTTCCAGTTGACGCTCTGGCATGGACAATCCACACAATTCAGCAAGTGTTGGATAAATATCAACCAATTCAACCAAAGCATCTGTGTTGTGTTTTTGCTTTAAAAACGGAGAAGAAATAATCAGTGGTACTTGCATTGATGTTCGATGACTTGTCCATTTTGCCCATTGGGTATGTTCTTGTAAATTATATCCATGATCAGAAACCAAAACAACAATTGTATTTTCATCCAACCCAAGTTCAGTTAACTTCATGAGGATGGTGCCAATTAAAGCATCTACATAACTAACCGTAGCGTAATAACCGTGAATAAGGCTTATGGCTGTCGAGTCACTAACTTGCTTTCCTTTGGGAGGAATACCGGTATACTGTCTTAGTTCATTGTTTTTTGAAATAGAAATTGCTGGTGCGTTTTTGGGTACAAAATTATTGTAGGGTTGCTTAATTTCGTCTCTGTCGTATGCCTCCCAATACCGACTGGGGGCATTAAACGGCAAATGTGGGCTGATAAAACCCGCTGTTAGGAAAAAGGGCTTGTCCTGCTCCTTTAGTTTTTCCAAATCCCTAATTACTTTTTGAGTCATCAATCCATCAATATAAGTGGTGTCAGGGACGTTTGCATTTTCAAAGGCGGGGCCTCGGTTGGTTTTTTTATAAACTTCAATGTTTTCAGGCAACCAGTAATCGCGCCACAAGCTCTGCCAGTAATCCGTAGGTGACAAGCCGTTTGGATTTTTATCAAAAGCATACGGACGCCATACCTCATCCCAATCACTCATGCGGTCATCTAGGTGATGATAAATCTTTCCGTTTGAAATGACCCTATAACCATTTTGTTTAAACAATTGTGGCAATGTAATGGCATTAGGAGCATCCTCTTGAATAAAGGTCTTGTAATCCCTAAATATATGTTTTGTAGGGCGCATTCCAGTTAACATACTCGCCCTAGATGCGCCACAAACCGCCACATTGCAATATGCATTTGTAAATGTTACTCCATTTTTGGCCAAAGCATCAATGTTTGGCGATAAAGCTTGGACGTGGCCATAAGCTCTTAACTGAGGACGAAGGTCATCCATATAGAGCAACAATACATTGGGCTTTGTATTGTGTTTTTTACTGGTGTGTGTGCATGCTGAAAGACCGATGACACAGGCTAACAACAATGGTAGCAATGGTTTCATGGTTTCAACTTTTTAGTTTTATTAAAAATCCTATCCATTATTTAAATTGATTGCGCCATGTATTTTAAAGCATTTCTACATTTATATGATGTACTTTTTCGTTGGTTAATAACGGGATCAGGTTTCCTTCTACTTTCTTTCCATTGACGGTTAGGCTTTTTACCCCTTTGCCCATAGCTCCATTTACTACCTTTATTTGATAAGTAGTTCCCCTGAATTTTCGTTGTATGGTAAATTCTGGAAGGTCTTTAGGCAAACACGGGTCAATTTTCATCCCTTTGTAATCTGGCTGAATCCCTAAGATATACTGTGAAACGGCATAAAAGTTCCATGCTGCTGTTCCTGTCAGCCATGAGTTTTTGGCTTCACCAGGTTTGTAGGCATCTTTCCCTGCTACCATCTGGGCATATACATAGGGCTCTGTTTTGTGTAAATCGCTGATGTCTTCTAAATAAGAAGGGCAAATCTTTTTATAATATTCCCAGGCCTCTTGCCCGCGACCGATTTTGGTTTCACCAATCATAATCCATGGGTTGTTATGACAGAAAATCCCTGCATTCTCTTTGTATCCTTTTGGATAGGTTGAAATTTCGCCATACTCAATTACATATTTGGTAAAGGCAGGATTGTTCAATACGATTCCATAAGGTGTGTCCAAACGCTCTTTCACAGCATTAAGTGCTTTTTCACACATCCCTTCCTCTTTCCCAATTTCAGCCATTGTACACCAGCCTTGGGACTCAATGAAGATTTTACCTTCTTCGTTCTGATCACTGCCCACTTTATTTCCATAAAAATCATACGCACGCAAGAACCATTCACCGTCCCAGCCTTTGGACTTAACGGCTGCAATCATGTAATCCACTTCTTTTTGTGCACGAGCAGCTTCTTCTGTTTTACCAATCTCTTTGCAAAGTGCAATGTAGTCGTTGCCATATACCACAAACAATCCCGCAATCATTATGGACTCCGCTTTTGATCCTTCCGTGTTATTTTCTGTGGTCTGAAAAGATTCATTTGGATCGGTTGAGAAACAATTTAGGTTTAGGCAATCGTTCCAGTCAGCACGACCAATCAATGGCAAACCATTGGGTCCTAAATTATTTATCACATGATTGAAAGAAATGGTCAAATGTTCAAAGAGTGTTTTTGCCAAAGAAGGATCATTGTCAAAAGGCACCATCTCATCCAAAATGGAGAAGTCCCCACTTTCTTTGATATAGCTGATCGTTCCCAAAATCAGCCACATCGGATCGTCATTAAAACCACCCCCTATGGCATTGTTGCCTCTTTTGGTTAGCGGTTGATATTGATGGTAGCATCCTCCGTCTGGAAACTGGGTAGATGCAATGTCGATAATTCTTTCGCGAGCACGTTCTGGAATCATGTGTACAAAACCAATCAAATCTTGATTGGAGTCACGGAATCCCATGCCACGACCAATTCCTACCTCGAAGAAAGAGGCCGATCGGGACATATTGAAAGTCACCATACACTGGTACTGATTCCAAATATTGACCATGCGGTTCAGTTTGTCGTCTGAACTTTCCACTTGATAAATACTTAGCAAGTTATCCCAGTAGGCAGCCAACTCAGCCAAAGCAGCATTTACCTTTTCGGAGGTGTCAAATTTAGAGATAAGCTCTTGAGCTCTTGTTTTATTTACAATCCCTTTGCGCTCCCACTTTTCATCCTCAGGGTTTTCGATGTATCCCAAGAGGAAAATAAACTCTTTCTCTTCGCCAGGCTGAAGCTCCACTTCGATATAGTGGGAAGCAATCGGTGACCATCCGTGAGCTTCAGAGTTTCTCGGTGCTCCATCTAACACGGCTTGAGGTTCCGAGATTTCATTGTAAAGCCCAACAAAACTTTCCCTGTCAGTATCGCAACCGTTTATCTCTGTGTTTACATGATAGAAGGCATAATGGTTTCTTCGTTCTTTGTATTCGGTCTTGTGATACAAAGTAGATCCGTCAATTTCAACCTCTCCAGTAGATAAGTTTCGCTGAAGGTTGTTTTGATCGTCCTCTGCATTCCACAAACACCACTCATTGTATGAAAACAACTTAAATTTTTTTGTAACACTCCCTTTGTTGGTAAACTTCACTTTCTGAACTTCTCCCCAAGTTTTTAGAGGTACAAAAAACAAAGCTTCCGCCTCTAAGTCATTTTTAGCACTCTTTATTTTGGTATAACTCATCCCATGACGACACTCATAGCTATCCAACTCTGTTTTTACGGGTTTCCACCCCGGCGACCAAATGGTGTCTTCATCTTTAATAAAGAAATAACGACCCCCATTATCCATGGGGACATTGTTATACCTGTATCGGTTTAAGCGGCGAAACTTGGCGTCTTTGTAAAAACTATAGCCTCCCGCACTGTTGGAAATCAGTGAAAAGAAATCCTCATTCCCAAGGTAATTGATCCAGGGCCAAGGTGTTTGCGGGTTTGTGATTACATATTCCCTATTCTCATCGTCAAAAAATCCGTATTTCATTATTGGTTGCAAATTGTTTTGTTGTTTATTTTTTGTAAATCGATTATGTTCTTAAAATCAAACTTCTGCCTTTTCTCTTCTACTGGCTAACTCCAAAGTGATCTCGTCTAACTTACGTTGTGTCAAAGGATAGAAGTACATACATACTGCTGTAACCACTGCAATCAAAGCAGGCACCCAACTCATCAACATAACAATCCCCGGCACAGCCCCTTGAATCGACACTAGATCTTGTCCGTCATAGTGGAAGGCTGCCAGCACCAACCCTATGATTGCTCCAGCGATTCCGCCTCCGAACTTTGTGGCAAATGAACCTGCAGAATAAATCAATCCTGTTGCTCTTCGTCCGTTTTTATATTCTGAATAATCAGCTGCATCTCCAAGCATGGCAAAAAACAAAGTGGGGAAGATCGCCGCACCTAACTCTGAGATGACTCCCAAAGTAAAGATGCCAACAATATCGTTTGGACCACACAGAACGAGTAATGCGTTTACGCCCCCTGAGAAGATTAATGCATAGATAAATAGTTTTTTCTTTCCCATTTTTTTACCAAGCGGCGCCGTAAGCATTGCCCCCGCAATAGAGGCCAACATCAGACCCACCATATACGAAGCAGCCAATAGCTGGTCGTGTAAAAAATGTGTAAAATAAATAACAACAATGCCCTGCTTTATAGAATTGTACACATTAAACAAAAGACCAATGACTAGAAGAATCAACCAAGGCCTGTTTCTTGTCAGGTCTTTTAGGTCATTTAACAGGTTGGTTTTTTGGGTTTTGGGTGGCTTAATTCGCTCTTTGGTTGTGTAAAACGTGATGATCATCAAAAATGCCATTACCACAGACAGCAGGTAAATCGAATAACTATACCCCTTTTTCTGATTGACAATTAAAATGTCATTTTCTTGAAGATTCGATTCGCCTGTCACAATAAAAGCATACTCCATGTCGGCCTGCATGGAAAAACTCTTGCTCTGGGTGGGGTCGTTGTTCGCAGTGTAATCTGCATCATCTGACCAAGCAAACATGGCGATTCCATCGTCTGTTTTAATGTTGACATTTTCCAAATCATTCGGAGAAGAAACGACAACTCTAAACGTGTCTTCCTCAAGCTTATCTAAATTAATTTTAGGGTCTATGTTTCCAAAATAAGCTACCAAAAAAAGCAATGCACCCTGTACAATCATCCCTCCAGCAAAAGCACCCACCATTCTGTAAGATCCGATACTGGTACGCTCCTTATTGTCACCGGTCATAACAGCCATCAGTGCCCCATAGGGAATGTTATTGGCTGTGTACAACAAGGTAAATAGGATATAGGTTGTGTATGCATATATCACTTTCCCATTTGCTCCTAGTTCAGGGCTGGTGAAAAGCAGGGATAAAATGACTCCCAAAGGGATCGCTGTCCATAGAATCCACGGACGAAATTTTCCATGTTTAGAATCTGTTCTGTCACAAACTACCCCCATCAGCACATCGCTAATTCCATCTCCAAATCGAGCAATCAAAAAGAGCATACCAACCGTTGCGGGGTTCAAACCAAACACATCTGTATAAAATATAAAAAGGAAGGTAGCCACACCTCGCCAAGCAATATTGGCAGCACCATCTCCAAGGGCATACCCTATTTTTTCTTTAACTGAAATCAAACTCATGCTTTATATTGTTTGTTAACGGAATCAAATAGCACGATCAATTCTTTATTACTTTTATGTTGTAATGATCGCTTTCGGAGTAAATGTTAAGTACATATACGCCCGATGGTAGAGATGGACAATGAATCGTATCGCCATCTAAAAAGCCCTCTTGTACTACCATTCCAGAAATATTGATAAACCGGTATCTGTAATTAGATGGATGATTAAGTGACGTAATGTGTATATAGTCATCTACTGGATTAGGATAAACCTGTAACTTACTGCTAACATTGTTTGTTTCCTCAACATTTAAGGTAGTAGGATTACCGACTTGATACCACAAAATAGCATGGTATGGACTTACCTCGGTTCCCGAATCTAGGACCCAAAATTGTGTAATGTCATTAACAGGATCAGGTCTACCAAAAAGGTAAGCTCCGTGCTTCGTTTTGCGAGCCATGTTACTCAATAAGATGTTGGTGGAATTAATAATTTTAATAATTGTCTGATCGCCTTCTCTGTCCATATAATAATTTCCGGCTCCACCACATATTTCAATGTTATCGGAATTTACGATATGAAGAAGTTCTGCAGGCCCCTCATACTTAAAACCAAACACGGTTAGGTTTGATACATCTTCTACCAGTACCTTTGGCGAAAACACATGATGTTCTACACTAATTTGATAGAATGTAAGCGGGTTGCTGGTGTTTTTAACACGAATATGATGATAGTTGGGTTGATTTGGGGAAGGATTCCATCGGTCATGTTTTGTCAGCTGACCTGTAGAAACATGATAGACCTTACCTCCTGCATTTGAGGTAAAGTCAAGATACGTTCCCACTCTCGGATTTACATTTTTCCAAGTGTCTGTTGAACCAGGCCACCCCCATGCAATTTTATCTTCGGTCATTATATCTCTAACCACCGTATTACCACTTTGAACTCGCAAATAACACATGCGCGGATACCCCATAATTGAGAAATCGCTTAAAATCACCTCTCCATTGGCATCGTCTACCGTTGTTATAATGGCTCCATTATCATTTGACCATGGATTGTTCGCATATATGGTTGAGATATTCTTAGCCGTCCCAATGAGTTTTGTTCCCTTTTTTACCAAAATAGGGGTGTCTATCCCAAAATTTCCACGAGGAATCAAAACCGTTTTTCCAAAATTAGCACTTGTAGGATTGGTAACATCGTCAATGGCACTCTGTATCGCAACGCCATCATCATCGTTTGGATTATCGTTGGCTGTTGTTGCGCCATAGGTGGTAATATCTACTATGTTTGGATTGTTAAAATCCGGTACTTCTCCATAAGAATGTTTGGTGTAAATAGATGCATCGGGTGATTCATCCGTAATGGTTCCTGTGAATTCGTAACTGTCTGTCCTGTCATTCAAAGATTGTCCGTCTATCACTACCGACGATTTATCAAGTATTGAGGTATAATAATGCTTACTGATTTTTTTCCATTGATTTTCATCCCCCTGAACATAAGAAGTAGGAGCTGTAAATACGCCATTTTCTATGAGTGTCTTTGCTTTTATATATACATTCACCAGACTCAAATCTTGTCTTCCATTCCTGATTGCAACACCATTGGCACCTGCCACTTCAATACTGCCATCGGTAAGGCTTAAGTTTGAATTGGCATGGTCAACAACCGTAACATCCCCTACAACAGTTTCATTTTTGTTTATATTGTTTAAAAAAATTGCTCTGTAATCTGTAGATGGTGCTTGCGTACTGCTAATTTTAAACCCAGCTATCACTAATGGGCCTTGCGTATTTGTGAGTTTAATACCACGCTGTATTTGTTCTTCCAGCACCAATCCAATCAGCGTTGGGACTGTGCGGTTTTGGGCTTGATCAATCCCTATGTTTCCGCCAATAATGTGTACATTCACGGTACTACCACCGGAACCCGGCAGATCTTGTATTCCTACATTGAATGCCTCGCCGTATATTTTAATATCCTCAATCACACAATGTTGGGCTCCTGCCATGGTAAGAGCTGTTGCGTTAGGGTTGTTTCCCATATCAATATCAATATTCCGAAAAGTAGCTGTGTAATGTTTAGATTCTTCAGTTCCTCCTAGACCATTGTCATATTGGAAACGTACCAGAGCATCATCATAATTATTATTACCTCCTAATCCACTTCCATCAACCAATCGAATAATGGGTTTAGCACCATTGGCATCTCCAATGAATTGGTGGCCATATCGGCGACTTTCAGTAGTTGTAATCAGTCTAAGTTGTTGTGATACTAAAAATATTTTGTTAGCAGCAAGGTGTACGGCAAAGTTGTATAGGTAAGCATCATCTATGGCATCTTGTATGGCCTGTGTGTCGTCTGCAACGCCATTGCCCGCCGCATTGTAGGGTGGAAGCGTTACATCAATAATTCCCTTTTGCGCCTCGTCAGGGTTTGTATCTACATAGGTTTGCAAACGTGCGGGGAAACATGAATAGAGAAGAGCCGTTCTTAGGATAGGAGTGTCACTATCCGTGTTACTAATTGTGCCATCGGTTTTTTGCGATTCATTATTTGAGGCATCTTTCGCACTTACCTTAATCCTTGTGCATGGTAACTGTGCCGTGGTAAAGTTAACCGTATAGTTACCACTACCATCAGTGGTTCCTGTACCCAGTACTGTTGTTCCGTCTTCCCCATAAACCGTTATCGTGCTATTCGCCTCAGCAGTTCCAGTTACCGTAGTTTCTGTAGCATTACTAATTACTGGTGCTTCTGGTGGCGTGTTGTCTATTGTAGTATAGGTTATTGTCACCTTATCCAACTCAATATATTCACCAGTTCCTACAGTACCACCTCTTACACGCATTGACTGTATATTAGTAATAGCGCTCAGGTCAGCCGACACAGTCTGAGTATCAGAAAAAGCAGAACTACCGGTGCCGGTGTACCCCACACCATCACCACTAAGGGTATAAGACAAGGTGTTATTCGCAAAATCCCAGGTAGCGGACACTGTCAGGGAAATCGCGCCGGTGTAGTCATCTGTATCAAAGATCGGGCTTGGCCCATCGTAGTGTTTAGTTCCAGCCCCCCAAAGATCGATGACTATACCTCCGTTGAAGGCATTAATATCCAGTCGCGTGTTGCCGCCAACTGTGCCCAGAAATTCAAACCAATAATCTCTATCCGTATGGTTGATATCTGCAATCTCTACAGTCAGTACCACATTGTCAGGCATAGTTGTAAGCCCTAAATTGTTACCATACCAAACGCTAGAACTGTTGCCACCGGTGGCATCGCGGAGCAACCCCGCAGATGGCACAGACGTACCAGCCAAGGCGGGGTCCCAGTTGCCCATGGTTTTACTTAAAATATCACTAGTCTGTGGCGTACCCGAGGTGAAGGTCCATTGATCAATAATGGTCTGTGCAGATACCATACTGATGCAAAACAAAGCTAGGATTGATAATAGTAAATATTTTTTATTATGAAACATTTAGTTAATTTATTTCAGGTTAAAATTATGCGATAAATTGTTTGGAGAAGTTTAAAATCATACATCTTTCTTGTGAAATTGTACCTTTCCAATACAGCACCTTATTTGCCAATGGATACATCATCCAATTGTTAGGTGCCTTTGCTTTTAAGCTAAAATGCAAGCGTGTTTTTTGAACCCTGAGATCAACTGCAACGACAAAGTATTGATCATCTACACTGAACATGGCGCGCTCACCATTGAATCCAAATACACGCTGACTATCGGTCAGCCTTTTGATCGACGTATTAAAGACGGGGTCATTATACGATTCGCCTACAGCCGGTGGCTCAAAAGTCCAATAATCAGGTGGGGGGATTGTTTGACCTAAAACCACTGCAGAAGCTTGTGATATTAGAATTAACATTAATATATATGTTTTTTTATAAAAACACATAATATTATTTTAGAGTTATAATTAATTCTTATTATCTTTAAATTTCATAGTGTGCTCAAGACCTAAATAGGCAGGCTCAATCAAGCCTTTGCTCCATTCTTCACGAACCTTGTCAATCTCTTTAAAACGCTCAGGAAATGTTTTGACAATATTTTTCTTTTCGCTAATATCTTTTCCCAAATTATACATTTGGCGGCCACTTCCACCATTATATGTGATAATTTTATAGTCGCCCATACGAACAGCATACCTGCCTTTTGACCCGCCTCCACGTAGAAAAATAGCTTTGTGCGGAGGTTCTTGTTTTGCTTCGGTTACATACGGAATCAGGTTTACTCCATCGAGCGGTTTATCAGGATTAAGTGGGGCATCGGTTAAATCTGCAATAGTAGCCAGTACATCTAATGAATTAACCGGCTGGTCATAGATCGAAGGCTTTGTGACGCCTTTCCATTGCATAAGAAACGGCACGCGAAATCCTCCTTCAAAAGAACTTCCTTTATCTCCGCGCAGAATTCCATTATCTGCACCCCATTTCTCTTTGCCTCCATTATCGGACATAAAAAACACAATGGTGTTTTCTTCCAGTCCACAATCACGCAGTTTATTCATGATTTGTCCAACACCGTCATCAAGACCTACCACCAAACCCGCGTATAGCTTCCTTTTTTCGTCTTGTATGTGCGATACACGCTCCAGATGTTCATTTGCCGGCTGCAACGGAGTGTGTGGCGCGTTGTAGGACATAAATAAAAAAAATGGTTTTTCCTTTTGGCGCTCAATAAAATCCACTGCCTCGTCGGAGAACTGTTCTGTTAGATGTTTTTCAAACCCTACGGGTGTGTGATCGCGAAGTATCCAGGTTCTCATTTGCTCTGTTTCTTCTCTATCCTTGGTAAGGTTGTAGGAGTCTTTAAAACGCATCTCCTTCTGATAATAAAAATGACTTCCACCTAAGAAACCATAGAACCCATCAAATCCACGATTTAATGGGTGGTGTGTCTCTTTATGTGCTCCAAGATGCCATTTACCAATAATTTTTGATGTATAACCAACAGGTTTCAGTACTTCGGCAATTGTTTTTTCACTTTTAGGCAGCCCCATGTTCGGGTCATTAGGTCGGTACTGCGGATTGCGTTCAGACCCAAAACGTTGTTGATAGCGCCCTGTAATAAAACCAGCTCTGCTCGGGCCGCATACCGAATACGCTGCATATCCATTTGAGAACTGCACCCCATTTTTAGCTAATGCATCAATATTTGGAGTTGGTATGTCTTTACAACCATTATAGCCCACATCACCATAACCAAGATCATCGGCCATAATAACAATAAGATTGGGCTTTTGCTGAGCACTAACTAAAGAACACGCTCCTAGTGTAAAAATTAAAATTGTTAAACGCAAGAAATTTCTGAAATTCATAATTAGGCTTATATGTGTTTCCTATTATTGATATTTTACAAACTGCCCAGGCAGTTTGTCTAAATAGGTTTTTAATTCATTGCGCATTTCGCTGAGTTTCTCTGCAAATTCCGGATCGTTTGCCAAATTGATATTCTCATCGGGGTCTGCTTCCAAATCATAGAGTTGTTCTGATTCGAAAAAGGCTGGTTTTTTCCCGAAGGTTCTTTTTTCGGCACCTCCTCCGCCCGGATAGAGCTCCAAATGACCATAGGGCAACGTCGGATCTAGGTTGATTGCTTTGCCACCAAAGGAGCGCCTCAATTCATTGTAATCATCTAACATTTTTGTGCGTTCTTCTAGGGTTGCATTCTTTGCGTATTCTGGATAATTGAGTTTTAAAAATTTAAATTTTCCTTTTACTACCGCACGGGCATACCCCAATTCATGATACATGCTTTCTCGTTGGATATAGTTACCTCCTTCCAAAACCGCTTTGAAACTCCTTCCGTCACAAACGGCATCAGGAGATTTGTGCCCTGCAAAGTCAAGCAGCGTAGGTAAAAAATCGATGTTAGAGACCATCGCATCACTAGTTGCACCGCAAGAAAAGCCCGAACTACGCCATACAATGCTTTGCGAGTGGATTCCACCTTCGTATAGTGTCCCTTTGTTATGCTGCCCGTGATCTGTAAAAAACAGGATTATGGTGTTATCGATATTGCCGGTTTCTTCCAGTTTATCCAACAAGGCGCCCAACGCATCGTCTAACCATAATAAATTGGTAACCTCTCTCCCCTTCAGGCCAGCTTCTTTAATACGGCTCTTCAGGGTCTCACGAGGTGGCAGTACGTTTAATGGTTCATCCAAATAGCCTTTGGCCGTAATTCGGGGATCGGCATCATATGAATTTTCAGGATTTAATGGGTCGTGCGGAAGGGTTGTGGCGAAATACATAAAAAATGGTTCATCTCTATAGGTTTCAATAAACCGCAATCCACCCTCGGCTATCCAATCCATGTTCTGGGCGTTTAATGCTTTTACGCCTAACCAACTTGGGTTGTTGTGATACAGGTTGTCTGCAAAATCGAAACCGCATTTTTTGATGTCTTCTTGTAGTAAATAATGTCTGTGTTCCAATTCTGCTTTTACCTTTGGGTCATTTGGATCGGCGTACAGATCCGGCTTGTCATCATCATTAATTTGCGAAAGGCTTTCGACCACATGGTTTTTGCCAACAAAACCTGTTTTGTAACCCAATTCTTGGAAATAACTTCCCATGGTTTTGTTTTTTCCCGGGACGATAAACGAATTAAAGTTAACCACTGTCTGCCCTTCATTTTTTTTGGTATCTCGGAGAAACTCCTCATTAACAGCCCTACTCGCATAATTTCCTGTTAACGAATTATACCGACTCGGCGTACATACAGGCGACACGACCCGCTGATTCATCATAAAAACACCCTCTCGTGCCAATCGATCAAGATTGGGAGTTAGGTTTTTACCTTTTCCCTCTGGTAGGCTGTTAAACATTTCAGGGGTCATGTCATCTGCAATAAAGAAGATGATATTAGGTTTCTCTTCTTGTTTTGATTCCGAAGACAAAAATACAAGACTGGCTATGGTTATGGCGATTGCCAATCCGGCTACCGTATATATATACTTTTTTATATTCATCTTTGTGTTGAATCCGAATAGTCTTTTCCGTTAATCGATATATTTTCCAGCACGACTTGGTCATGCGCATGTATTTTTACAGCTGTCTGGGCTTTATCGATGGTTACATTTTTGATGTGTACATCCGTAATCGGAGATTCTATATGCCCTTGTATCCGAATACCATAGTCGGTTTCTTGACAGGTGATATTCTCAATATTAAAATTTCGGAAAGTGGGTGGAAAATGCCCCCCACGAAAGCTGTGGTAATCGGTTTGAAAATAAATTAAAGCTTTAGTCGCCTGCCCTACCTCAATATTTCTTACACTTACATTCTCAATCATGCCACCACGGTCAAGATTGCTCTTAAAATAGATCAGATGACGTCCGCTTTTGATGGTGTTGTTTTCGATAAACACATTGCGTACAGAGCCGGACATCTCGCTGCCAATCGCTATGCCATTATGTACTTCAAGACAGGTATTGTTACGAATCACTATATTCTCCGAAGGTCGTGCTAACTGACGCCCTTCATGATCTCGCCCAGATTTAATGACTACTGCATCATCTCCAGTGCTAAACGTACAGCCTTCAACCAATGCGTTTGTACATGAGTCTAGATCGATACCATCGTTGTTAAGACGAAAGCTCTCAATATGCAGGTTTCGCATGATAATATGAGAAGAATACACCGGATGAATAATCCAGAATGGCGATTCTATTACCTTAACTCCTTCCATTTTTACTCGGTGGCAATTGATAAACTGAATAAAGGATGGTCGCAACCAATGTCCCTCTCCAAAAATCCGTTGTTCAACAGGGACGCCTTTATCGCCCATATCACGCAAATTGTTCTGGTCTGGTGTTTGTTTTTTCAACCAGGGTGCAAAAGTATCTTTGGCATTACCATCAATGGTGCCGGAACCGGTGATGGCAATATTTGTGCAGTTATTTGCATAAATAAAAGGAGAATAATTGAATAGTTCTGTTCCCTCCCAACGGGTAAAAACAAGTGGTAAAAAGTCAGCAGGTTCTGCACTAAAACGAATAGTACTGCCCTCGCTTAAATACAGGTTTACATTGCTCTTAAAATGAATGGGGCCTTCTAACCAATAGACCCCTTTAGGAACCACAACCCTTCCGCCGCCAACTTGGCTACAGATGTTAATCGCGCTTTGTATTGCCGGTAAATCGTTGTGATTTCCATCTCCAATAGCACCCAAATCACGCACATTAAAACTGCGATTAGGGAACACAGGCTCTTGAATGCTTTCTATAATTTCTTGTGCCATTTCCCATCGCTGTGCCGTCGCAATATGAACACTCGAAAAGATAATCCAGAGTATTAAAAGCGATGTTTTTTTTACGAAATAAATGTTCATATCTCTTATTTTTAATTATTATTTACATTCAGGTATATTACCGGTTGACTTGTTTTATAGCCAATACGCTTTGCCCTAGTCACCATTTTCTGACCGACTTTTAATTTAATAGGTTCTTTATATAGCATCCAACGGTTTCCACCGATCTGATCATCGATCTGATAACCTATTGAAGCACCTTTGGTAGCAGATGACAGAACAATGCCTTTATTGCTTTTAGCCACCATAACATCCGCTGTTGAGGGTTGAATCAGGTTAGGCCAAAACATCTGTACCAGGTTGTACTCATCTATCAAACCTTTATCACCTATTTCCAATTGCCAATCTGCCAATTGTTTTCTCATTTTTTGCAATTGCTCCTTGTAAGCAGGATCATGAGCCAAATTGTTCACCTCGTAGGGATCGTTTTCTAAATCGTAAAGCTCCTCAACTTCTCTGGTGTCCTTAAAAATATAAGCAGCACCATCAGTCAGTTCCTCGTTTTTATCCATTTCAATAAGAACACTGGTCATTTCAATCTGCTCTCGATACTGGTTTCTGTAAATCAATGGAGTGCCAGGATCTAAATTTCGAATGTATGAAAACTTGCCATCTATGACCGAACGGGAAAAGTCATAGATCTCATCAAAACGATCGGCAGAGCCAAAAACAGCTTCTCTTTTTTCATCTTTATACGCTCCTAAAAATGCTTTACCCTGCATGTGTTCAGGTGGTTTTATTCCTGCTAGGGATAACACTGTTGGTGCCAGGTCCATCAATGAGACTAAATCCTCATTCACTGTTCCTGCATCTCTACCATCGGGGAATCTAACGATTAATGGCACATGTAAACCTGTATTGCCCACTGCTCTTTTCTGACGTAATAGAGGTCCTCCATGATCGCTCCAAAAGAAGATGATTGTTTTATCTAACAAACCCTCTTTTTCCAATTTATCCAAACGCTGTCCAATTAAGGCATCCAACTCTTCTATGTTAGAGTATTTCCTGGCTACATCCTTTCTAACCACAGGCAGATCCGGAAAATAAGCCGGTATTTTTAGTTCCTCAGGATTAACCAACATAGGATCTTTTGCCTTCTTCCAAATTCTTGACTCATGAGACACCTCGTGGTTATACACTGAAAAGAATGGCATCCCTACAGGCGTATTTTCATAACCGGCTTTTTTACCATTCTCATCCCATGCTGTAAATGGAGGATAGAATTGATAATCACATTTGGCATTATTGGTACAGAAATAACCAGCATTACGCAGGTATTCTGTAAAACATTTTACTTCGGCAGGCAGAACAGCTGAGTAGGCAGGAATATTGCGTCCGTGCTTTCCTGTAATGGCCTGATGAGAAGGATATGTCTCTCCATCAATCCCGTTGTACACCACATGCTTGGCTGTTCGCATGTTATGAGTACCAATACTAACCGGATACATACCGGTAATAATTGACGATCGACTTGGCGCACAAACACCCACTGTTGAATAGGCATTGGTGTATTTAATACCCTCTTTTGCCAAACGATCAATATTTGGTGTTTCTATGCCCTCTGTTCCATAACAGGATAAAGTAGGATCAATATCTTCGCAACTAAGCCATAGAATATTATAAGGTTCTTGTGCCTGAACAAAAAATGTAAGTAATAACAGGCTAAACACAATTAAATACCGCGTGTTCCTCATTAAAATATCTTTAAACATTGTATTACATTTTAAAGTTTATTAGTGTCCGCCTACCAAACCTAGATCTACATCAGTCATGGCGCGCATAGCGTTTAGCGACTTATCAACACCTAATTTGTTCTGATGGATCACAATATCCATCTTCATCTCCTTAATTATTTCTGCATACTCAGTATTAGCAATGGCATTATTCATTTCATCAGGATCTTTGTGCAGGTCATAAAATTCCCACACATCCATATTGTAATAAAAATGAATCAACTTATATCGTTCATTTCTCACGCCATAATGGGGTTGCACATGATGCCAGTATGGATACTCGTAATACTGATAATAATAGCTTTTTCGCCAATCGGCAGGAGTCCGGCCTTGCAGGTTCTCAGCAAAGCTTCGACCTTGTATAGTTTCAGGAGCATCAACATTAGCAAAATCGAGCAATGTTGGTGCAAAATCGGCATTGGTAATGATATCGTTACTTTGAGATTTAACAGCCACTTTTTCAGGATAACGAACAATGAATGGCATTTTAGAAGAAGTTTCATACATCAATCGCTTATCAAACCACCCATGTTCACCTAAATAAAAACCTTGATCACCGGTGTACACCACAATGGTATTCTGGGCCAAACCGTTCTCATCTAAATAATCTAATACACGCCCTACATTGTCATCAACCGACTTAACACAGGCTAGGTAATCTTTAATATATCGCTGGTATTTCCATTTACGAGCCTCTTCCTGTGTTTTGCAACCTTCGGGTAACCATGCTTCATCCGGATTGTTTCCATGTCTTCCCCACTGCCATAACTCTTTACCTTCGAGTCCTTCCGGAGCTGTGATTTTCATATCAATTCGATTGAAATAGTCCATAGTCATCCAGGTATCACCGGCAGTAAGTTCACGTCCTTGATAATCATCATAAAAATTATCGGGATAGGGCATCTCTATGCCTTTGAACAGCTCTTTATACTTTTCTTCAGGTTTCCAGGGACGATGTGGTGCTTTGAAATGAAGCAAAGCTGCAAAAGGCTTATCCTTGTCGCGTCCATTCTCCAGCCAGTCCAAAATAAAGTCTCCGGTTAGCGTGGTTGCATAACCTTCCTCTCTTACGTTTTTCCCATTCTCATTATACAAAGGATTATAGTAATCCCCCTGCTGACTTTTATTATTGTGATACTTGAAATAGTCAAATCCAACCGGTTCCGAACCAAGGTGCCACTTTCCAAAGAGTGAAGTTTGATATCCATTATCTTTTAAGGACTTTATAAAAGTCCATTGTTTTCCATCAAACTGTCCGCCACTTTCATTTTTAAAGTAACCATTTACGTGGCTGTATTTTCCTGTAAGAATGGTTGCCCTGCTAGGACCACATATGGCATTTGTACAATATACGTTGTTAAATATCATACCTTCATTTGCCAAACGATCAATGTTTGGTGTGGTAAACAGATCGCCAAAAATGGTTCCATAAGCCGATATAGCTTGTGATGTATGGTCATCTGCCATGATAAACAGAATATTAGGACGTTTCTCTTTTTGTTCTTTCACAAAAGAGAGAAATAAAATGGATAAAAATCCGATGGCTAATACTCCTAAAGTTGTTTTCAATTTCTTTACTATTTCAATTTTCAGGTTTTTGAATAAAAATCAAAGGCCCTAGTCTACTATTTGCTTCCTCATCATATACAACTACTTTACTTCGAACTCTATTTTTTTCAAGTCCTTATTGCGCGAGGAGCTTCCGATCATGGCAATAAAAGTTCCCTTTTCGATTGTAGGATTCATGTCTATATCTAAAAACGACAACATATCGGGCGTAATGATAAAACTCACTTTTTTTGTCTCTCCTGCTTTTAAGGCAATGCGTTTAAAGTCCTTTAGCTCCTTTACAGGGCGAGCTACAGAAGCATATTGATCCTGGACATACAATTGAACGACCTCTTCACCATCAATATCCGATGCATTGGTTATCTCAACTGAAATTTCAATGGATTCATTTTTATTGATGGCAGACTTTGATAACACTGGTTTAGCGTATTCGAATTTACTGTAAGACAAGCCATAGCCAAATGAAAATAAATCTCCGGTTTTGTTATTGACATAGTTGCGGAAATAATGCGATGGCTGGTGGTTGTAAAACATCTTTATCTGTCCAACACTCTGAGGCACTGTTATCGGCAATTTTCCTGACGGGTTTACATCGCCATAAAGAATCTCTGCTACAGCCTGCCCACCGAAACAGCCGGGCTCCCATGCTTCAATCAATGCAGGAACATGATCTGCAATCCATGTTGTTGATAATGGTCGCCCATTAACTAAAACGACAATAGTGGGTGTTCCGGTATTATAGATGGATTCAACCAACTGCTGCTGCAAACCTACCAACTGTAGGTTATCCCTGTCGTAGTTTTCGCCACAGGATCTTTCTTTCCTATCTTTATTCCATCGTCCCGAGTTTTCTCCAACCACCACAATGGCTAAATCAGCTTTCTGAGCCATTGTCGTAGCTTCAGTTACTTGTTTTTCCGACTTCTTGCGAAAATCCCACGCATAGTCATAATGCATTATGTTGGCCTGATCGTCTATCTGCTTTATCCCTTCAAGGATGGTGGTAACATTTTCATCTGGCTGCTTAAAAGCCCAGTCGCCTAAAATAGTTTGATTATTGGCATTAGGTCCGGTTACCAATATGTTTTTGTATTTCCCTTTCTTCAGCGGAAGAATACCTGAATTTTTTAGCAGAACAATTGATTTACGAGCAGCCTCCAAGGCGGTTTTTTGATGCTCTTCGGCAAACAGCGTTTCCGTCGTTTCTTGCTCTGTTACTTGCTGTTTTTCAAAAAGCCCCAGTTTGAATTTTGCTTCTAAAATCTTGCGAACACTGGCATCAATACGTTCTTCAGAAAGCTTGCCTTCTTGAATCAGCTCTAATACAGGTTCTAAAAAACCCGGGCCGTGCATGTGCATATCCATTCCTGCCTCAATCGTGATAAAACACGCATCTTTTTGTGTTTCGGCAATAAAGTGTGTGTTTTTAAGTCGCTCAATATCCATCCAGTCACTCACATAAAAGCCTTCAAAACCAAATTCATCACGCATTATATTCTGCATCAACCATTTATTGGCATGACAAGGAACTCTATTCAACTCATTATGGGCTGTCATCACCGTAAAAACACCGGCATCAACAGCCGCCTTGAAAGGAGGTAAGTGCAACTCTCGTATGGTTCTTTCTGAGAGATCAGTTGGTGCGGCATTAATGCCGTTAATGGATTCACCTCCGCCCAGCAAATGTTTTCCACATGCCAATACTTTATCCTGTCCGGTAAAATCACCTTGCTGTAAACCATCAATCATTGCCACACCCATTGCTGAAACCAAACAGGGGTCTTCGCCGAAAGTTTCTCCGACTCGTCCCCATCGGGCATCTCTGGCCAAATCAATATTGGGTGTAAAATTCCAATGCGAACCTGTGGCTCTCATTTCCCGGGCCGTTTCAACTGACATTTTTTTTACCAGTGCTGTATCCCAGGTACTGGCCAAAGAAATTGGCGTTGGGTAAACCGTTGCTCCATTAACCAAAGCACTGCCATGAATGGCATCTATACCTAAAAGCAAAGGTATTTTCAACCTGCTTTTCTGAGCCAGAGATTGCAGGTAGTTCGCTTCTTTAACGTCAAGAACGTGCAGGAAGGAACCAACCATTCCCTGTTCAACCATTTTTGCTATTTCCGAAGAGTGAAGATCCGGATAATACCCATCGGCATCACTTTTGGCCATCTCTTCTTTAGTGAGGTTTTTCTCAGCTTTTTTGATATGCTCTAAACCCACATACTGACACATTTGGGCTACCTTTTCTTCAAGCGTCATACGACCCATAAGGTCATTTACTCTCTCTTTAACAGAAGCTGATGCATCCAAATAAAGTGGATTTTTGCTTTTATTAGTACTGTTACACGCAACAACACCAATTGTTGTTAATAGAAATATTATTAACTTTTTCATTCTTAATATTGGTTTTGATCTTACTTAATAGATTCAAAAAAACAACGTACTATTCATACCACAAAACCGAATAATCGCCTGTTACCTTCGTTTCTGAATCCACAATCCAGTATTTGGTAATGTCTGTTACGAATCTGTTAAACAGTTTGCCATTTTTACTCTTACGCGTTAACTGTCGCAATACAACATCTTTTGAGTTGCTAATCACGACAATTCCACGATCGTATTCTCTGTCCATATAATAATTTCCTGAACCTCCAATAACTTGTATGCTTTCAGAATCAACTATATTAAGATGCTCTGCCGGACCTTCGTATTTCATTCCGAATATTGTGGTATGCTTTGCATCTTTAATCATAATCGATGGTGAATGCGGGTGATGCTCAACACTAAGCTGGTAGAATGTTAGTGGGTTGAATGTATTATTAACATCTACAATATGATAGCCTGAAACCGGAACATCGGAACGGTAACGATCATCAAGTGCAATATGGTCTGCTGAAATATGATAAACCTTCCCTCCCGCATTTTTGCAAAATTCGATGTATGCAGCACCTTCTCTTTTGTTTTTCTTCCAGTTGTCGGCTTGTGGCCATCCATAACGGATTTTATTTTCAGTAACGATATCTCGAACTATTGTATTTGCGCTCTGTACCCTAAGGTAACACATCCGAGAATGCCCCATGATTGTAAAATCGCTGAGAATAATGTTTCCATCGGCATCGTCTTCGGTAGTGACAATCGCTCCGTCTTTATAGTCCCATGCTGTTTTTGCCACCAGTGTGGAACTGTTTTTTGCAGTGCCAATAAGTTTTGTTCCTTTTTTCACAAGAATAGGCTGCGCCAAGTCGAAGTTACCACGAGGAATCAACACTGTTTTTCCGAAATTATTGCTCTTTGGGTCTGAAACATCGTCAAGTGCTTTCTGAATGGCAATGGCATCGTCATCATCTCCATTTTCATTGGCGCGAGTTGCTCCATAATGGGTGATGTCAACAATATCCGGGTCGTTAAAATCAGGAATTTCGCCATACGAGTGTTTGCTGTAGATATCTTCTTTGGGCGCTTCATCGATTAATTTCTCTGAAAAAACATAGTTATTGGTTCTGTCGTTCAGCTCTTTTCCAGCAACAACTACCGATGCTTTGTCTAAACGTGAGGTGAACAGATATTTAGTGATTTTTTTCCACTGTTCTTTGTCGCCTGCTATATGCGAGTATGGAGCTGTCGTTAGACCGCTTTCGATCAGCTTGTCTGCTTTAATAAAAACATTCACTAGTGTAACATCCTGCGAACCGTTTGAAATGGCAATGCCGCCTTCAAAGGGCACCTCAATGCTGCCATCTGTAAGGCACAAATCGGCAATGGCATGATGCAGGGCTCCTGACGCCTTGATATCACCATAGGTGTTATTCAGATATATGGCTCTGTAATTGGCAGAGGCATCTTGTGGAGCTTTTATTTTAAACCCGGCCAATACTAATGGCCCTCTTACATTTTTAATTTTTATACCATATTCTTTTTGTCCTTCAAGAACCAAGCCTTCAATGGTAGGATTGGCACGATGCTGATTCTGATCAATTCCAATATCACCGCCCACAATATGTATGTTCACACAGCCACCGCCAGAACCGGGCAAATCTTTAATCCCTGCTTTAAATGCTTTGCCATAAATTTTAATATCTTCAAGAACACAATGCTGCGCACCTGCTGACATAACACCTATAGCTTCTGGGTTGTTTCCCATGTCAATGTGAACATTCCTTAAAGTGAATCCGTAATGACTGGCTGGTTTTTTTCCTTTTGTGGGACTATTCAGCTGGAAAAACAGTAAAATATTATCATCTAGAGTGCTTCCGTCTTTTAATCGGATAATGGGCTTTTCACCTTTTTCAGCACCGATTAACTGATGTCCGTATTGTCTGGTTTCCAATGGAGCAATTAATTTGAGCTGTTTCGATACTAAAAAAGTTCTTCCAGCCGGCAGATATACCATAAAACGATTGGGGTAGGCATCGTCAATGGCATCCTGAATTGCCTGAGTATCATCCGTTACACCATCGCCTTTGGCATTGTATGGGTGAGAGGTTACATCAATAACTCCTTTATGTGTTTTATCGGGGTTTTTCTGTGCGTATTGTTGTAGTCGCTTGTTAAACTCCGAAACAGTTGTAGAGGTAGTACGGTGTTCAACATTTTGGGCATTTACAGACTGAACCAGCATGACAATAAAAAATATAAAGCCTATGGTTTTTGATTTGTTTTTAAATGAGCTCATATAATTTACTATTGTTTTGTACATCATTTCTTTTTAAAGATCTAATTCGATCATATATAAATCGTGTTTGGCATCTTCAGTTAAATAATTGTCCATGTTGCTTCTAAAAAAGAGGCGGTCACCGGCATGATTGATCCATTGCTCTGGTTGGTTCCAAAAATCAATACCCCCTTCTACATCTCGACAACGGTGATGCGCCAGACGTATTGGTTTAACCTCTCCGGTCTTTAGCGGTATCAAAATCAACTCTCCAAAATAAGGGTGCCATTCTTCGGTAGGATTGAGTTTATGCCCTCTCATGGCCAAACAAACATATTTCTTGTTAGAGCCAGCAACGGCAGAAACCATCGGGCTAAACCATTTGGTAGTCCTTAACAATTCGAATATCTTTCCATCTGACAGACGTGCAGCCAGAAAGCTACCATTACCCACACCATGTTCTGCCCACCATAATCTACCATCATTCCACTCAGGGATACGGGAAACCAAACACTCCTCAGTACCATTTAAATACCCAAAATCCAAATGCGAATTGTTGGGCAAAATTCGGCGCTCAGATTCCCAGTTGCGGGTAAACAAATACTGTCCGCTTTCCGCATTGGCTAATATGTAGTTTCCACTGGGACTGATTGTACAGTAATTCCAATCATATGCTGACATATCCTTCTTTGGTCCTTCTTCACCGGTACGAATATTATACGCAAACATGGTGTCTCCCATGTTTAGAAGTAGCCATTCGCCAGTATCGTCAAAGTCATTGCCGTCGCCACCACATAAACGATTCCTTTTCCCTTTTCCTAATTTTTCAGGAAACTCTTTTAGAACGGTTTCTTCGTTGGTCTCCAAATTAAAAGCCATTAACTTTTTCTCCTTAGGGTAAACCAACATCTGCGGATCATAGCTCCATCTTAATTCAGATTTATCTATACCCGATATAGGCAAATCTCTAAGAAAATCACCTGTTCTGCCGTCGAACAAACCGATTGCATCAATATAAGTTGAGGATCCGTTTGGGTTACTTTTACCAATGACAAAATATTTATCATCTGCACTAAACATAGCCCGTTCACTGTTCCAACCGTTAATGTTTTGTTCATCTGTTAAGCGTTTGATTCGCGTACCAAAAGCCGGATCCTCAAACCATTGACCGGCAGCAGGTGGCTTAAAATCATTGTAGTCAGGGGGGATTATTGTGGCAGGATTTTCCTCTATTTGGGTTGTTTCTGGGTCGGTTCCTACATCAATGATATCTCCGTCATCATCTTTGGGATCAATGTCAGCGTTGTCACCGCAACCAAAAGTCACAAATACAAACAATAAAAACGAAAGAATTTTATATATTTTCATTTTTGGATTTATTTAAGATTGGTATTATCAAGCAGTTCTGCGGCACACCATAGAAATGGCGCTTGACCATGTAGATCACCCACCTCTCTGGGCCTATTCATATAGTGAGCTCTGTTGTCTCCAACATTTGTACCGGCACAAACTTCTGTGAGCTTGTCTTCTTCATTAAAATAATGTGTTAAGGCCAGCCACCCGCTTCGGGCAGCAAGACCATAGTTTTTGTCGTTGAGCCATCCGTGTTTCACGCCTGCAATTAGCGCATAGGTAAACATAGCTGTTGCCGATGTTTCCTTCCACGAATCCTTATCGTCAATAAGTTGGCGCCACATTCCATCTTCAGCCCGATATAAAAGTAGGGTATCCATCATTAAGAGATACCCTTGCAGAATACGCTCTCGGTGCGGATTGTTTTCAGGCAGAATTTTTAGCAATTCAGCCATGCCTGCAGCCATCCAACCATTGCCTCTTCCCCAAGCAAAAGGAGCGTCGGGTGAGTGATGAAACAGGCCATTATCCAATTGGATTTCGTCCAGATACAATACCATCTCTTTGGCTGCACGATCAATGTATTTGAGATCGCCAGTGGCCCGGTATGCCTGCGCCTGAACGGCGGTAATCATAAACATATCATCAATCCAAATTCGGGTTTGCCAAGAATAGCCTTTATCGGCATAATCTTTTTGAGCTGGTGTAACATCTGATGGTACTTCCCACTGGGTGTCGGCATAGTGTAACCCAAGCTTTAAATAGGGATTGCCTTTTTCTTGCAGATAAAGTTCCAAAGGTACTGCACCAAAAACATTGTTGTCAACATGGTTTGGTTTTGGCAGCAAATGGCTTTCTTCAACAAACAAAGGTAGAAAACGTTCTTCAAGTTGATTGCTTAGGTCTTTGTTACCAAGCGCTTTGGCAAACCTAAGTCCTCCTAACCATGTGCAAACATCAGGGTAGGTAATTCGGTTCGCTGCTTTGCGATATCTGCCCCAATGCGAGTGCGGGGAAGACAGGTATCTGTTAACAATTCGAGTTCCAATTTCTTTGGGGGATTTGCCCTTTGGCCATTTTTTAAAGTGATTCCATTGAACGCCAAGAGAATCTGGGATTTTTGTTGATTGACAATCCAATCGCAGATGGATTTGTTGAACCTTTTGAAAAGAAATTAAATGAGTTGTCTTCGCCTGTAAATGACTAGAACTCAAAAAAATCACCATAATTACTAGCCAAATTTTAGTGTTGTAAAGCATTTTCAGCATTTAAATTAATTCTTTTTTAGTGAATAAGATATCATGTTCAGCACAAATTGTTTTGCAGCTTCGTCTGTACGAATCCCGTACAAACCTTCTTTTCCAAAACCATCAGCTAGCCTTCCGCTGGTGAGTAGCTGTGAAACCACCAGTTGTCCTTTGTTTTCCCCAAATTGTATCAAAGCGGCTGGTGTTCTGGTAAGTCCTTTGCCACATTCCACAAGGGGTATGAAATTTACAGCTCTTCCGCTTTTGGCTTGTTTGAATTCGTCATGTAAATTTCTGATTTCGATCCTACCATTAGGGTCTAATGAGGTTGCCAGAGCTGGCGCATCTTCCATTAAAAACCTTACCTTATCTCTTAACCTTGATTTTGTCTTGGAGTCATTTTTCTTAAATGAAAATTCATAATATCCATCCAGTTCATAAGCATAATAAGGTTTTGAAATCAATTGAGTGTTGTCGGCTCCTTTTTCAACCCACTGCTTGATAAACGCATTTGAATTGAGTCCGGATACCTCCATATCATGTGCAGGGACAACCAAACCACCTCTGTACCCGTTCCATAACCAGCCAGCATCTTTGGGGAGGTGATCCCAAAGGCTGCTATTTTCTTTTGCTGGGTGAATGTGGCTTTCCGATTCCACAACTTCTGTGAAATGTAGGCTTACGCCTGAAAATAAATCATATTTGCTCGACCTAGTTTCTTTAAGCTTCTCCGATCCTTGTAAATTACCGAGAACGATATTGCCTTCTTTGGGATAACCTTTCCCCAAGGAACGATCCCCAACATCCAACATCACGACCGATTTTCCACTCTCAATGGCCTGGGAAAGCATTTGTTTTGTGTCTAGGTTGTTCTGTTCCATTTTCGACCAGGTGGATGATGATGTCACGATAAGCTCCGCCTCTGGGTCATCTACAGTTGTAAGATGCAGATTGAATTCTTTTAGTAGTGCTTTTAATTCCAGTTCATCTTTTGGTACGCCTATTTTAGTAGAAATGATATTGTCTGGCACTCTGGTTTCTAGTACATGGATGTCCCATGCCGAGTAAATAGGGTATTTTACTTTGTTTGGCGGATTTAAAAGAGTTGCCTTGATGGTGTACTGACCCGCTGTGACTGGTATTATTAAACCAACATTTTTAACGACCGTTTCAAAAGCTTTAACCTTTGAATTTATGATTTTGTTCTCGTCTATTTTTCCATCTTCATTATGAATAGAAACACGGACCTTAAAATTCGAATTTTCATCCGAATCATTTATGAGGTATAATGGTAATTCAATGCTTTGACTAGGTGCGTAGTTTCTATCCCATATTTCCAAGCTCACAGACTGAGGCGAGAACACAGGCGTTAATTCCTCCCAAACCGGTTTGGGATTGCCTTCTTTTAACGGGCCAATAAACCAATGGCTACCGTCTTCATGACTACCCAAAGCGCAAAAAGGTGAGACACCTGCAGCACCCATTCTCCTCCAGTATTCTGCCACTTTTACGTTTGCTTTGGATTGAAAGTCTAGCCGTTCATGAGCTGTTTGTGTTCTGCCTAGAAATCTTAAAAAAGCTTCTTTAACTTTTGGATAGCCTCCAAAGTTTCCATCGGCGTCCAAATAATTTCCACCAAACTCATCTACCATAATCGCTTTTGGAAAGTCATCGTAGCTGTCGTAATAAAGACCTAGGTTTTCAAACAAACTCCACCAATATTTGTGTATATGTATGACGTCTCTTTCTTCCATTACCAAAGAGGGGTAGTCTTTGACAAGTTTATTCAGCGCCGACCATGCAGTGTCCAGTTGTTTGCCATAGGTTTCATTGTATGGATGAATCAAAGCTACTGAGGGATGGCGCATGGCCAAATCCAACCAATTTTTGTATTGCACCAGCAGGCTTTCTTCTGAGGCAGGCATTCCATGGAAAAAACTCCATTCGTATTGAACAATTAAGCCATGTTTATCGCACAAGTCAAGAAACCGTTCAGGTGGCAATCCAAGATGAAAACGAAGATAATTACCGCCAAGATCTTTGGTTCGCTTGATGATGTTTTCGTAAAACCATTGCGTATCATAACCAAGTTCACGTCCTTCGTCTGTACGCATCCATCTAGGCCAAACTACGGTCACACCGCGTGCAGTAAATGGCTTGTTGTTGAACAAAAACTTTTTGTTTTTTACTTCAAAATTTTTAATGCCAAAATTCATCTCTGACACGTCCATTAACTCGCCTTTCTCACCAAAAACACTTAGGCGTAGTTTATATAGGTTTGGATTATCAGGCGACCAGCTTTTCAGTTTGTCTTTATAATCAAGCGTCATTGAATTGCGATTGCCGTCAACAGGATTACTCGATGTAAGCAACTGATTTCCGTCTTTATCGAAAACCTCAACTTTGGCTAAACCTGAAATACTTTTGGGGGAATTCAGTTCAAATTTGATTTCGGCATTTTGATCGTCGTAATTTATAAAAGGAATAATCCTATCAATTCTGACGTCTTTATGAAAATGTAAGACCACATCGTCCCATAAAGAAGATGAAACATTGGATCTCCATTGGTCTGCAACAGGGATATAGGAAGCATCCGATTCAGGGACCTGCTTTAAAGAAGCTAGGGCAATTTCTAAAGTGATATTTCCACCTGGCTTTACATTCTTGTGATTTAATGGGAAAAAAAGCGGTGCCATTCCTCCCTCCTGAGCACCAAGCGAGATGCCGTCAACAAAAACCTCTGGTCTGAAACGAGCTCCTTTTAATTCAAGTGTAACTCGGTTCCATTGTCCCTTTGGTAGAGTAATTTCTTTTTTATACCAAAGCGATTGATCAGGAATTACAGTAGGATCATTGTGGATTCCTGGTACATTTACTTGCTTTGTATAGTGTTGATTATATCCCATATCCCAGACACCATTTAGATTCATCGTTTCAGGGAGTTTCTCTGCAGCCTGTCCAACTGTAAAGCAAGCAGCGAAGAGTAAGTATGTAATATTTAAAATTTTCATTGTACTTTTTAGTCTGTATATTATTGAGGGATTACCATTGACGAACCGTTTCGTTCATGTCCCTTATCCATTTGCTGTTTTTTTTGTAGTAGAGATTGTTCTGATCATATAGATACAAATACATTTGCGCTGCATTTTGAACAGAATAGTCAAATCCAGGTTGCCTTTCATCTCCATACCGTTTTTTTATTGCCTGTGCCAAATACATAAAATCAGGGGCAATGTCTGGCAGATAGATCAATTGTTGAAGTGCATGATGCGCAACATAACTGTCTTCTTCCATGATAGAATTGATCAAGGTGGCTTTTGCATGCGAGTTTTTGTTTGTTTTATACAACAAGGTTGCAATCTCAACTTGGACATAGGGCGATTCGTCCTGTAGATGTTTTATGAGTTCATCTTCAATACCCGCTGTTTTTCCAAGAAAGTTTAATCCTACTGCCGCCCAATAGCGAACGGTTTTGTTTTTATGCTTTAGAAACTTCATAAAAACTTCAGGGTTCGATTTGCGTCCCACCCGATCTGCTACTCCCAGAATTTCTTGTATGGGATGAATTTCCTGATTTTCCTTCAATGCAAAGGCAGTGGTTCCTTCGGACAATTTGATCATGTCACCCTCTGGAAGGAAATGAATGTCGTTTGTTTCTATGATGCGCTGCTTCATCACTTTGCGAAGTCGCAACAACTCATCTATATATTTCGGATCGGAAGCGAGATTATTTACTTCCCATGAATCAGATTGGATATCATACAGATATTCAATAGCTCTGGGTTGCTTTAGCAATTCTGATTGGATGTCATTTAACACTCCCGCAGCATTCTCTTTTCGAATGGTTTGAACGATTTCACTAACCTCTCCATATTTTTGATAACGCAGCACAGGCAAACGTGGATGAAAGTTGCGTGAATACACAAACCTTCCGTCAAATACGGTTCTTTCAAGTCCCGGGCTGTCGTCTAACCGGTTCCTAGAACCATATACATATTTACGTGGTTCTTTCCTTTCTTCACCCATAAATGGGCGTCCTTTCATGTATTCAGGAATCTCACATCCGGCCAGACTCAAAATGCTTGGTGCCAAATCTTCGAATGATATCAATTCGTCTGTAACCACCTGTGTTCCCCACGGAGAGAGGTGTTTGTATTTTTCGGGAAACCAGATATAAAAAGGCACTCTATGCCCAAATCCGATAGAATGTGTTTTCCCCCTTGGAATACCTTCTCCATGGTCTGCATAAATAAAGATGATGGTGTTTTCTTTCAGCCCATCATTTTCAAGTCTTTGTAGAAGCTCTTGAATTTCTAAATCGGTTTTTCGCAGGGAATTTGGCACTCTAGACAAGTGCTTTCTCATTTGGTTTGAGTCGTTTAAAAAGGGAGGTACCTCGACTTCTTCAGGACTAAATTGAAGTGAGTCGGGTAATTGATCGAGAATCATTTCTTGATAAGCCAGCCATGGAAGGCTCATCGTACGGCTTTGGTGGCATGAATTGTAATTAAATACGGCGAAGAAAGGTTGTTTATTTTTTCTGTTCCACCATCCGGCCTTATTGCTAGATTCATTCCAGGTTTGTTTTATAAAAGCTTTTTCGTCTTTTATGTTGTAGTCTGTTTTTGAATTGTTTGTGGTATAGTAACCCGCTTTTTGCAAGTAATACGGAAAACCTTTGATGAAATCAGGTATGGGTTGCTTGCTGCGATGATTACCCGTTCCCAGTGCTTCTGTGGAGCAGCCCGTAATAATCGTATTTCGGCTGGGAGAGCAAACAGCACCCGTAGCATAGGCATGGTTAAATATCACACCTTTCCTTGCTAATGCATCCAAAGTTGGGGTTGTAAGCAGTTTACCTCCGTAAGGTGCCAAAAATTGTGGCGAGGTATCCTCTAGGGTAATCCAAAGAATGTTAGGTTTCTCTTCCTTTTTATCGCAAGAAATCACTGCAAAAGAAAGGAATACTATAAATAGAACCTTCCTGCCAGAAATCCGTTTTTTCTCTCTACTCATGCTTGATGATATGCAGCTTAGCTAATTGTTTATAAGAACAGAATCCAGTTTTTAAAAACTGGATTCTGTTGATAAGCGTTGTTGTTTAAAATCTTATGTTATGGAACCCTCAAATCATTAATTGATAAGCTCATTTCCATCAATCTCAATAAGAGGGATGGGCAAGTACATAACATTTGCTTCATTGGTGTCTAAAGTAACATCAACATTGGCTTTAAATGTAGTTGCTGTGTTGTGTGGAATGATTATATTATTTAAGAAATAATCATAGCCTCTACGTCTGTTGTTGAACCAAGCGTGACCTTCAAAAGCCAATTCGAATATGTATTCCTTCATAATGGCATTTCTAAAGGATTCTTGACCTCCAGAATACCCTGCGTGTGGTGTTAACCCTACCCTGCTCAATACTTCGGTAACATAGCCAAGTTCCTCACCGTTTTGTAATTCATTAGAAATTTCGGCCAACATTAGTAGCAAATCAGAATATCTGTAAACTTTAAAGTTTTTATTGGTATAAGTTGTCAAGATACTTTGGTCTGTTTCTCCAAGTTTGATTACATAAGGAAACGCATTGTTAAAGTTAGATCGCCAAGGGATATCAGGATAGCGCTTCGATTCACTCCCATTGACTTGGTTAATGAAATTTCCAATATATGTTGACGTGAGTCTAGGATCGCCTGAATAGGTGTTGGCATGTGAATCATAAATGGGAACATTGACATAAAATTTTCCCCATGTAGGTATTCCAATATATCTATGTGAGGGTGTAAACTCCTTGACGTGATTCATACTGGCCTGTTCAGACGATTGAATTTCAAAGATTGATTCCACTGTGTCGTCACTAGTAGCTGTTTCAAATAAAGAGCGGTAATCACTTACTAAAGCATACTGATTACTGTCATATACTTTTTTAGCTTCATCATACGCCATTTGCCAATAATCTAAACCTGCCTCTTTGTGCCCCATTGGCGCTGTAGCTAAGGTCATATATATCTTTGCCAACAACATAGCGGCTGCTTCCGGTTTTACGGTACCGTTACCCACAGAGCCGTTCATTAATTCCTGGGCTCTTTTTGTGTCGCTAATAATTTGAGCATAGATGTCTTTAATTGGAGATGTCCCAAGATGAATTTCTTCTTTGGTGGTAGGAACAAGCCTTAGTGGCACCTCTCCCCACATTCTTACAAGGTTAAAGTAATTAAATGCTCTTAAAAAATAAGCTTGACCCACAACATCATTGATCACCATTTGGTCATCTGTTGAAGGGTTTTCTGTAACAATTGCGGAATGAATCGCGTCGTTTGATCTGGCAATAGAACTGTAAATACCAGTCCAAGAATTCCTAATTTCTTGGATTCCGCTTGTTGGTTTTAGAGAAGCAAGTGTGGTATTTGGAACGCTTGTGTTCTTATTACCTTGACCTCTTGTTACTCCAATACCAGAATTTAAATTTGCTATGAATAAAAAATTATATCCATAATAATTGCTATCTGCGAAGCTTGCGTAAATGCCTGTTAGGGCCCTTTTGGCGTCTTCACTTGTTGCATAAACATTTTCGTTTGCTAAAAAAGGTGGTTCCTCTTCTAGGTTACAGTTTGTAAAGGCTAAACCTACGATTACAAAAAGTATGTAATTAAAATTTTTCATTTGTATTCTATTTTGTTATTAAAAACTTAAGTTGATGCCAAACGTTATTGAACGTGCATTAGGTGGTCCCAACCAATCCACGCCAATAATATTACCATTATTTAAAAAACTGGTGATTTCAGGATTGTAGCCACTATAGTCAGTAAACGTAAATAGGTTAGCCCCAGAAACGAATACATTCGCTCTACTAAAGGTGTTAGAGTTCTCTACAGGAATATCATACCCAAGTGTAATGTTACTGATTCGTAAAAAACTACCGTCTTCTACTTGTCTATCATTAATTGCCTCACGATCTTCCTCTGAGTATCCAATTCGTGGGTGGGTATTGGAGGGTGCGTCTGGTCTCCAAGCTTGGAAGTAAGCATCTCTTCTTACATTGCTAAATATACCTTGAGCATAATCAATACTAACATCCGTTCCGTTTATGATGTCGTTACCGTAAGTACCATTTAGAAGTACATTTAAAGTTAGTCGCTTATAACTCATGTCTATATAACCTCCATAGATGAAGTCTGGATTCGGGTTACCAATGACTGTTCTGTCGAAAGCATTGATTTCACCATCTTCGTTAACGTCTATAATTTTTACATCTCCAGGCACAGCACCACTTACATTAATGACGTCGTCTGTTTGGTAAATCCCATCTGTTTGATATCCGTAAAACAAACCTACTTGTTCGCCTTCAATAAAAATATTGGCAGGAACTCCGAAATACTTACCCGTAGATATATTGTCACCTACATAAAAAGAGCGTTGTTGTAGTGTCCCATCAAGATAAACATCGGATTTTGGGATGCCCAAGTCTTTGATTTTATTTCTGCTAAAGGCGATATTACCTCCCACTTCAAGATTAAAATCTTTCTTATCCACCAGAACACCACTCAAGGTTAATTCTAAACCTTTGGTTTCCAAGCTACCTCTGTTGATTAGTAATGATCCAAACCCTGTGGATGTAGGAAGTTTTTGTATTTGCAATAAATCATCGGTTTGTTTGGAATAAGCGTCTATAGTACCAGAAAGCCTATCGTTAAACAACCCGAAATCTACCCCTACATTAATTTGTGTTGTTGTTTCCCAAACTAGGTCTGAATTACCAATGTTAACAGGGGCAAATCCAATTTCTGCTCCATTTCCAGATGTACCGTACAAGACACCGCTGTAGTTTGCAAATGTTTGGTAGGGACTAATGGCCTGGTTTCCTGTTTGACCCCATCCAGCTCTTAATTTCAAGTTGTTGAGGATTTCTGAATTCTCCAAAAAGCTTTCATTACTGGCCCTCCATGCAAAAGAAAATGAAGGGAAGGCACTGTATTTATTTGTTTCTGAGAATTTTGAAGACCCATCCACTCTATAAGTTCCCGTAAAAATGTATTTATTATCAAACGTATAATTCACACGAGATAAATAGGACAATAATTGGGTTTTACTTGGAATCACAGTGTAGGGTAGATTTACAATTTGCCCGTAATTTGGTAATTGTGCTCCAAAAGCTACTGTTGAGAAGTCCGAAATTCGATAAAGTTCATTACTCACATCGCGAACATCATAAGTTACCCCCGCGACAGCATTAAGTCTGTGTTTTCTTTTAAATGTTCTGTTATATGTTAACAAGTTATTAATCTGGTATGATTTCGTGTTGAGTCCAGAAATTGCTAATTCTCCATTGGAGGTTCTACCATTGCTTGTTGTAAGCCCATAAAAACGGCTGCGTTCTTTATCACGAAGATCGCCTCCTGCCTGAAATTTGTAGCTTAAGCCTTTGATGTTAAACTTATACGTAAGACTAAGTACACCTCTAAAACGGCTTTCTTGTGAAAGGTCTTTAAAGTCGTTGATCCAAGATAGCGGAGTAGCCGTTTGAATTCTGTCATCACTGAATTCATCTCCAATACCACCTGTTACAGGGTTATATCTAAGAATGTTATTTATAAAACTACCGCCACCGCCAGCTTTGTGTCCATCTTGGGTAAAACGGCCATTGGCGTGAAAGGCATTAAATCTTGCATCTACTTTTAATTTATCGGATAAATTCTGAGTGAGGTTGATGCTTACATTTCCTGATTGAAATCTTTGGTTATCAACAACACCTCCTTGGTCATTGTACGCTGTAGACACATAAAAGTTGCCGTTGTCGGACCCGCCACTAAAAGTAGCACCCATACTTTTTGATAAACCAATCTCAAAAATATCTTCTTGCCAATTATTTTGGATTAGTGCTTCATCTGCTATGACAGGAGCTGTGTCTGGGTTAAGAATTTGAAATAACTGACCATTATCACTTATATGGTATCTTTCAGGATTTCCAAGTAAGGTTTCGGATTCATTTCTATATTGAGCATACTCTACAGCACTCAACATGTCTATTTTTTTATCAATCGAAGAAGCGGAAGTATTTACAAAACCTGTAATTGCCATTTTTCCTTTAGCACCCTTCTTAGTGGTAATTATAATGACTCCATTTGCACCTCGAGAACCATAAATGGCTGTCGCAGATGCATCTTTTAAAACCTGGACACTTTCTATATCTCTAGGATTGATTCCATTGAGTCCATTTTGATTCTCTTGCAAGCTGTTTCCATCGCCCGCATTTCGAGCATCTTCACCGGCAGAAGCAATAATAACACCATCTACAACATACAAAGGTTCGTTATTCCCTCTTAAACTACTGGCCCCTCTAATTTTAACGGAAACTCCCGAACCTGGACTCCCAGCGTTTTGAGTAACCTGAACACCAGCTGCCCTACCTTGTAGCAATTGATCTACGGTGGTATTCTGCTGAGCAACTGTTTCGGTAACAGCCACAGAGGTTATGGAGCCTGTTAGGTCTTTTTTGTCCACCTCACCATAACCTACAACCACTACCTCCTCTAGTTGGCTTTCATCTTCCATCAACATTATATTGATTTCAGTTTTTCCAGAGACATCAATCTCCTGGGTCGCAAAACCAAGGTAGCTGTAAACTAAAATGGTGTTTTTTTTGCTGAGTGTCAGCGTGTAATTGCCATCAAAATCGGCCGTAGTACCATTGTTGGTTCCTTTTTCTAAAATAGCCACTCCAGGAAGGGCTTGACCGTTGTTGTCTGTAACATTACCCTTAATGTTTTGTTGCGCCAAAGCAAAAACAGGGAACAGACACATTAAAAGAAACGTTAAGAATGTGTTTTTTCTCATTTAATTTATTTTAAGGTTAGTATTTATGCTAATAATCAATATCAACAATTAATAATTACGAAATAATAAATTTTAAATGGTGTGAATTTTAAAAAACATACTTTTTACAAGTAAAATAATACAGATTGTTAATTTGTCTTTTTTATAAACTTACTAGGTATTTCATCTAAAAAATGTACAATTTTGTTGATGTCTGAATTATTTTATAGCATTTAAAATACTTTCAATATAGATATAAGAAGCATGTTTTATACTTTTGAAGTAATGAATCACAATTTTAAATCTACTTTTTTTTCAATATTTTTTATTGCTTTCAGCATCTTACCCGCTGTGAGTCAAGATTCCATTTACTTCAACAAAATCGGGATTCAGCAAGGGCTGAGCCAGCTTACTGTTTTATCCATTCACAAAGACCATTTAAATAGAATGTGGTTTGGAACCCGAAGTGGCTTAAACATGTGGGATGGTGAGAGAATGCAAACTTTTAGCGATTCAGAAAATAACACATCCGGACTTCCTGGATATGACATCTTAAAAATCGTACAAAAAGATAATTTTTTATGGTTGCTGTCTCTGCAAAATGTGGTATGCCGCTTAAATTTATCTACCATGGAAGTGGAAAGATATACTTTAGATCAGCATAGGGATTTAATTATTTATAACAATGAGGTTTTGGTTTCTACAACGCATGGACTCTATGAATTTGATGAGACAAACAAGACGTTTTTTAAAACCTTGTTTTACAAAACAGACAATAATATCAATAAACTCTACGCTGATAAAGAAAATAATCTATGGTTGTTTGATTGGACAGTGAATAAAATTATCAAGCTAAACTTACAAGGGGAACTGTTGAGGGAAGTTTTGACTCCGAAAAATATTAATGCCACTTGTTTGTTGGCCGAGGATGATGAACTATTGTTGGGGACAAGAAAAAAAGGGATTGTTAGATGGAATTTTAAAATGAACCTTCAAGAATACATTACATCTAGTGAAAGTTTGCCTAGAATTTCTAACAACAGTGTTTATTCCATTTTAATGTATGAAAAAAACAAATATTGGGTTGCCACTCTTGATGGACTAAGTGCTCTAGATTTAAGTCCTGACACTCGCAAATTAAATAAAAACCAAACAAGTAGTTCTTTTTATTTGAAACAAAATGCCATCGTAAGCTTGTTTGTTGATGACAATCAATTTTTATGGGCAGGTTCATACTTTGGGGGTGTTTATTATTCAAACTTATCCTCTCCGATATACAATAAATATAAATTACCAAACCAAAATGACACTTCTATTATGCCCATTGTTGGTGAAATGGTTTCCGATTCAGATAATAACTTATGGATTGGGACTGAGGGAGGAGGATTATTGTATTTGGACAAAAAAGAAAAAAAGATTCAAGAATATAAGTTTGAGAAAAGCCGCTCAGAAAATTACACTTTCGATATTAAATCACTTTACGCGACTGAAAACAAGCTTCTTATTGGTAAAAGGGATGGTGGAATAGGTATTTTAAATTTAAAAACAGGAGATTTTGAAGAGCAAAAGCTTAGTCCCAATGACATTGTTCGAGATCCAATTCATGCTATTGTGCCTTATAAAAACGGTTTTTTATTAGCTGCCTCACATGGACTCGTACACTATAATGTAAGTGGAACTCACAAATTATTGGTAAGCCCCGAGGATCTAAACATAGATCAAAAATACGTATTCATTAACTCTGTTCTTGTTGATAGAAAAGGCATCGTATGGTTTGGGGTGAAAGGAAAAGGGTTGTTTTCTTATGACGAAAAAAACAATCTAATCAAAGATTATAGCAATAAATCAGATTTTGCAAATCCAATAAAAATTCGCGATGTCAATTATCTTTTTGAAGATAATTACAATCAATTATGGGTAGGAACCAACGGAGAAGGATTGTTGCTGTTGAATAAAAAAGAAGAAGATTATACCTTGTTTAACAAACAAAACAGTAACATCTCTAGTAACTTCATCTATGGAATTGTTGAATCTAGGTTTGGGAACATGTGGGTTTCCACAAGAAACGGTTTAAGCCGTTTGGATTTAAAGAAGAATACATTTTTTAATCATCGTTTTAAATTTGGTTTTCCTCTTACAGAGTTAAATTTGAACTCTATTTTCTTAAATGATGACGGGGAGTTATTTGTTGGAGGTGTTGACGGATTAATCTCGTTCAATGAAGAAGAGTTGATTTATAACCATGAAAACCCAAAGGTTATTTTTACATCACTAAATGTCAACAACAAAGATATTTCAGTAAATGATAAATCTAAGATTTTAACCGCTCACATTTCAGAAATAAAAGAATTAACACTTCAACCAAACCACACCTCATTTAAGCTAAGTTTTTCGTCTTGCAATTACAACTCTGAGTTAAAAAACAACTTTGAGTATATGCTTGAAGGATTTAACAACGACTGGATTAACAGTGACGGAGAATTTACAGTTTCCTACACAAACTTAAGTCATGGCAAATACACTTTACAAGTTAGAGCAACTGACACCGGGGGTTTTCCAATTTCAGAAACCGCTTCTCTTTCAATAATTGTAAATCCTCCTTTAACCAAAACCTGGTATGCTTACCTTTTTTACATACTACTCATAACTGCTTTAATCATCTTCATAAACAAGTTTTATCTAAAACAAATTAAATTGGTTTATCAGATTAAATCTGAAAAAGAGGAAAACAAAAGAATACAAGATTTAAATCAGTTTAAATTAACTTTTTTCACGAATGTTAGTCATGAGTTTATGACCCCCCTTACAGTAATCCTTAATGCTATAGAACATTTAATTTTAAAAGAAAAAGTTCCCAAAAAATTCCTCCCCTACTTACAACAGGCTTATCGAAATTCCAAACGTTTAAAGAACCTGAACCGTGAACTTCTAGATTTTAGAAAAATAGAACAAGGTCATTTGAAATTAAGTGTACAGGAAAATAACATTGTTGCTTATATCAATGAAGTTTATGAAACTTTTAAAGAGTTAGCAGAGGAAAATTCTATTGACTACAGATTTAATAAAATTAATCAAAAGTGTTTGGTCTATTATGACGCTACACAAATGAATAAAGTGTTTTATAACCTTCTTAGCAATGCTTTCAAATTTACTAACAATAAAAATGGGAAGATTACGATAACCCTAAGCGAAACCCCTGAAAATGTATACATCGAGGTTACTGACAATGGAAAAGGAATCCCTGAAGATGAAATTCAAAAGGTTTTTGATCGTTTTTACCGTTCTGACAATAAAACACAAACAGGATATGGTGGTAGCGGGATTGGTTTAGCACTGTCAGAAGCCATAGTAAAGGCACATGATGGATCTATTTCTTGCTCAAGCGAAATTGGAAATGGAGCAACCTTTACGGTTATTTTGAAAAAAGGAAAATCACACTTTCAAAAAGATGAAATATCAAGTGACACTAAAAACATTCATTTCTTACTTGATAAAGATTTGATTCCAAAAAACGATTTTACCCTTGCAAACAAAAACTCAAGTCTATCAACAAAAAAAGATGAACAAAAACCAACCGTACTCATCGTCGAAGACAATGTTGAAATTCAATCTCTAATCCATAATTTGCTCATAGACAGATTCAATGTTGAACTTGCCAATAATGGTGAGGAAGGGCTACAAAAAGCTTTAGAAATCCAACCCGATATAATCATATCTGATATTATGATGCCCGATCTGTCTGGAGATGAAATGTGTGAAAAATTAAAACGAAACATTAGCACCTCTCATATACCCATCATCATCCTTACTGCACTCTCATCTGATGAAGACAGAGTTTTGGTTTACAAATCAGGGGCCGATGCTTACATCACCAAACCTTTTAGCTCAGAAACTCTTATTGCAAGAATTGAAAATATTTTTAACAGCCGGAATAAACTTCAAGCCATATTTAAAAAAGACTTAAGTGCCCCAATAAAAAGCATAGCCAAAGACAAAGTTGATCAAGCTTTTATTGAAAAAGCCGAGGAGATTTGTGAAAAAAATATGACGAATTTTAATTATGATGTTACTGAATTTGCAAGAGAAATGGGGATGAGTAGAACGCTTTTCTTTTCTAAAATTAAAATGATTACAGGACAAACTCCAAATGATTTTATTAAGACGTTACGATTAAAAAAAGCAGCAAAAATGATATCGTCAGATATTACAAAAAATATTTCTGAAATTTCGTATGAAGTAGGATTTAACTCACCCAATTATTTTAGCAAGTGTTTTAAATCCCACTTTGGCGTAAATCCTAAAGATTACGCTAATTAACCATTAAATGAAAGGGTTCTTTGTTCATAAAAAAGAGATCATAAATATAATCAAGCTGAAATAAAGATGAGCATTTTCTATAAATTCAAATTAAAACACCTTCATTTAATATTTGTTATTTGCTTATTGATTTTTACTTCAAGCTGCCAACAAACCCCCAAAAAACCCCAAACTGCTGGGCACAGTTGCACCCCTACACAAAGTCGATTTAATTCACCAGTTAGCACAACCTCGCAAGAACCAATAGAAGTCAACAAAGAGGGTATGGTGCTTATCCCAGGCGGCACTTTTTCTATGGGCGGTGATGACGATCAGGCATGGCGCGATGAGTATCCAAAGCATGAGGTGGTGGTTGACTCCTTTTGGATGGATGTCCATGAGGTGACCAATGCGCAGTTCACAGCTTTTGTAGATGCGACTGGTTATGTAACCACTGCAGAAAAAGCCGTGGATTGGGAAGAAATAAAAAAAGAATTACCACCGGGAACCCCAAAACCCGATGCGAGTCAATTGGCTCCAGCATCATTGGTTTTTGTGGCTACAGAAAAGCCTGTATCGCTCCGTGATGTAAGCCAGTGGTGGCAATGGAGACAAGGCGCCAATTGGAGACAGCCTGAAGGCCCTGGGAGCTCCATAAAAGGAAAAGAAAATCACCCTGTAGTGCATGTGAGTTGGTTTGATGCGGTGGCCTATTGTGAGTGGGCAGGCAAACGACTCCCTACAGAAGCCGAGTGGGAGTATGCCAGCAGAGGCGGACTCAAAGACGCAGTCTATGCTTGGGGGAATGAAGACTTACGCTCAGGAACATCCAAAGCCAATACTTGGGAAGGAGCTTTTCCATACAGAAACGAAGAACAGGATGGTTTTTACTTTACAGCACCAGTGCAAAGCTATCAGGCAAACAACTACGGTTTATATGATATGGCAGGCAATGTATGGGAATGGTGCGCTGACTTGTACCACGAGGACTACTATAAAACCTTAGCTAATAAAACCACCTACAACCCACAAGGACCTGAGAAAAGCTATGACTCCAATGAGCCTTATGCATTAAAGCGTGTTAGTAGAGGGGGAAGTTTTTTATGTCACGACAGCTATTGCAGTGGATACCGAAACAGTATGCGGATGAAAACAACGCCAGACACGGGAAGCATCCATACCGGGTTTAGAACAGTGGTGTCTGCGCTTTGATTCTTTTAGCTCCTTTTTTTGAAGAGTTTCGCTATTTATATTAGGTTTTTCTATGTCTAAGGATATATTAAAAACTGTTTCATAATCGATTTTAACATGGTTTCAGCGTTTCTAATACGATTTACTACGGTTTACACTATTTCTGGCCGATCTGTTTGATCGATTTTGGAATATTATTTTATAAAATAATTTTTGTGCTATAAAATTCGTTATTTCTAGAAAACAAAAAAAGGTACGCATTAGCGTACCTTTTTGACAATCATTTGATCTTTGATCAATTTATTCTTCCTTGGGATTTCTACTTCTGTGAATACTGTATAGTATAACACCTACTGCCAAGACTGAAATAGCTCCAAGAGCAAAATAGACCATAGCATAATTCGGTTTTGAACTATCGCTATGAATCTCATTATCCTTAATAATACCCATAATCTTAGCCTGTTGGGTTGATGTTCTTAAACGGTTCATCCCCTCAAGATTAAATTGTTTCATCTTTTCTAGTTAAATAAATATTAATTCCTGTTTATTGTTAATTGTAAATAGAATGTCATACACTCGAGATACCATCGTTTTTACACCATTATCATCAATTATAGCTTCATCCTTGTGAAGGTGCCCAAATTCGACACCATGACTCTCAAGGGTTTGACAACTTATAGGGCCAAGATCTTTTTGTTTTAATTTTAAAAGTATATCGTAGTTATGTCGCATTAGCTTGTCCCATTCAAAGAGATGACCATATGTTTGCTGACGCCTCAGATAATTTGCTCTATTCTTACAGCTATCATTGCAGTACCTTCTCTTTGCACTTTTTTTGTATATTATATCCTTATTGCATTCTGGGTTTTTACACGTCATATCTTTTAATTAAGTTTAATATACAGCAAAAGTAATTAATTTTATTTCAAAGTATTGCGTTTGTTGTTATTTTATTTACATTTGTGTAAAGTTTGTATATGAACAGCGATGTAGATTTCAAATTAGCGCTTATGGAACAGCGCTTTACACTGCCTAAGTATTTTGGTGTTAGCCCCCGTATGGTGACTTATTGGAAAACAAAGGAAGTGCTTCCTTTTTTTGATGCTGGAAAAAAAGGTAAAATGAATGTGCCTCAAGCACTGTGGTTGTGTTTAGTTCATGAGCTTAGTGCATTTGGCATCAACACCACAAAACTTGCTGAGCTTGCTAAAATGGTTTGGGATGAGCCGCGCAAGAAAGGGTATTTTAAATCCAAGCTTGAAAAGCATATTGCTTTTTTAAAAAGACAAAAGGTTCATGATGCGACTTTAGTGGGATATGAGTCAATTTTAAAGGATTCTCTTCGTCTTAATTTTTTTGGCATGGAGATAAACCCATTTAGTGATGCAGTTATTGACAGCATTTTAATAGAC
>Ga0208880_1000006_pt1 | contig 46257 bp, 34 predicted proteins | sample Knorr_S23_td_Sur_FD_185606 | JGI IMG/M metagenome (GOLD analysis project Ga0208880, IMG submission 185606) | Marine microbial communities from Southern Atlantic Ocean transect - Knorr_S23_td_SurfaceB_ad_5m_LV_B (SPAdes) (version 2) | ecosystem: Environmental > Aquatic > Marine > Oceanic | place...
TTATAAAAATTTCCTCTGTAGGTTAGTACGGCAGCCTCTCCCAATAGATAGTCGGCATTTAAGCTAAAGTTAAACAAGCTTCTCTGATCTGTATCCCTTGTGTTTTCAATCAACCAAAGTGGATTTACATCTCGACTAAAGCTTACAGCACCTCCATCGTTAGGGTCTTCATACGGGAACTCGGTTAAATCGATATGTCTAGGAAGGTTTAGTACCGTAGATACACCATTTCCTAAGTTGTCCAAGACCTTTCTGTCGATATAGCTTATATTAGATCTAAGGGTTAGCCGATCTGTAAGTTTGTTATAGGCGGTTGCATTTACATTAAACCGTTCAAGACTGTTTCTTCCATAAATGCCACCTTCATTGGTGTAGCCAAGAGAAATATTATAGCTGGAGTTTTGATTCCTCGAATTGGCCGATAGGGTCGTTGCACTTCCATAGGCATTGTTAAAAAATTTGGAGACATTGTCGGGTTTGGCCTCATAGGGGACTGTTGTAGTTGCCAGCTCTGGGAATACATCTGCATGGTAATTTCCAATAGGATGAGGAATTTCATCCAAATCTTCAAAAGCAGGACCGAAACTTGTTGACGTAGTTGGGTCGTATATAAAATCAAATCCCCCTCCGTATTTGTTTTGATACTCAGGGAGACTGCCAACACGGTTTGTATAAAACCTTTGGGTGGCTCTAAAGTTGACTCCACTTACGCCTTCTCTACTTCCGCTAATTGTTTCAATCAGAATAACGCCATTCCTTCCGCTATTTCCGTAAAGAGATGATGCGCTGAGTCCTTTTAGAATGGTAATGTTTTTGACATCATCAATGTTGATGTCGTTAATACTGCCTGAAAATGGCAAGTCGTCCAAAATGATTAAGGGAGATCTGGTATCACCTAAAGACAGTTGCGTACGTACTTCAACCTGACTTACCGCTCCGCTTTTTCCACTATCAACATTGATTCGAACTCCCGAGATCTTGCCGTTAAGTGCTTGGGCTAAATCTGTGTATGGACGGTCTTTGATGTCCTCTGCAGTTAAGGTACTCACGCCGTAACCGATACTTCTTTTTTCACGGGTAATACCTTGAGCTGTTACGATGGTTTCTGATAATTCATTTTCAATTTTGAGTGTAAAGTTTAGCGTGGTTTGACTACCAATTTCCAAACGTTGCTTTTCAAAACCCACATAACTGGCCTCCAAAAAATTGTAGGCTCCTCCATTTACTAACAGGGTATTGGCATCAATTAAAAAACGATAGTTACCATCAAAATCGGTGACGGTTCCCTTTTGTGCATCAACCAAGACAAGTGATGCGCCTGCAAGCGGCAGCCCATCTACATCAGTTACCGTCCCGCTAATTTCTACGCTAGGTTGTTGGCCGTAAATAGGGGTTGGTGTCCCAATTGGGAGGCATACCAACAAGAACAATAGGATACACTTGTTAAGTGGATGCTTTTTGGAGCATAAAAAATAATTAAGATACATATGATTTAAGATTTGGTTTATGATTTTTTAGATTTAGGAATAACGAAAGCCATTACAGGTATTAAGTAAGTCCCTATTTATGGATATGATTTTATGACCCATTAGGGTTTTAATCAACACCAAAAGTTTTTATTGGGTTACCTATTCAAAATGTTGAAATACAGGATCCTGAGAAATTGAAAAAATGCCTTTGTTAGGTTTTGTACTCAAAAATCGGAAAGAAAAAAAAGGGGAGAATTGTCTTTCTTGAACAAGGATCTCACTTAAGTAGGTACTCATAGTTTAAGAATTTAAGATTTGGCAAGTGCCAATATATGAAAAAATTTATAATTACAACAAAAATCCATTTTAATGTTAAAAAATTTTTTCAAACAAAGTGATATGATCCTTAACAGTTTCAATCCTTAACTTATAAAGGCCAACAAAAAATCCCGCTATTTGCGGGATTTTTAGAAATATGGCGCTACTTGTTTACATCTCTAAGGTTTCAAAAAGCTGATCAATTTCTTCTGTGTTCGAGGGCCTAGGGGCGTTAGGGCTTACCACCTTTCCATCTTTGTCAATCAAAACAAATCGCGGTATGGAGGTCACTTGGTAGGCATCCGCAAATGCAGAGTCAAAGCTGTTATCCGCAAAAAGTTGAATGCCCATAAGCCCCTCTTCTTCAACCATCGTTTTCCATGCCTCTTTTTTGGTCTCTTTATCTAAAGAAATGCCAACAAAAGCGATGTTGCTGCCATGATATTTCTTTTCTAACTTTTTGAGGTGTGGAAATTCTTTTTTGCATGGAGCACACCAGGTAGCCCAAAAGTCGATATACACATGTTGGCCCTTTAGGTCAGCTAATGAAACGCGTTCTCCTCCGTAGCTCTCATAATTGACAAAAGTTGGAGAGGGATTCCCTTCACTTATTTTGTCTAATTTGGTATAAATATCATGTATTGCATCGACGTGTGTGGGATTAGACGACACTGCTAAAAAGGTATTTTTAAGCTCTTTTCTTACATCCACATCATCGATTCGCCCCAAATGTCTTTTGGTGTTTGAAAACACCATGGCATTTCTGATTTTTTCATCTTCTACTTCCTTATGAATAAGTTCGTTATAAGCAACTCTTCTGTTTGCCTTTTCTGTCTTTGCTTTTCTTGAAGCTTTATCTATCCAATGTCCGTTGACGAGCTGACGGTACGTGGAGGAGATCATAAAGTCACTGGGTCGAATATTGTCGAGATTATCTTCTTGTAATGCAGCTCCAATGTCACCATTCATATCGGTGTCTAATTCGATCATTCTGCGAAGGCTTATATAAAGCTCATACAGATACAGATGAGATGCTTTTGTGTCAATTATCATGGCTGTCTTTACTTCTTCCGAAACTTCATCATCGTTATTTTCTATGAATTCTAACGTTTGATCGCGAAATTCTTCTACCATTTCAATGTATTCTTCTTCGCTGAGTCTGACGTAATCAAACACATCTTCCCCTTGCATATTGTCGGCAAATGCTGCTAAGACTTTGTTAACTTTTTCTATAAAATCGATGTCTTTAGCGCCGTCACCTGAAAAATGAGGTTCCCATCTAGATTTTTCGTTTTGCCGAACAACAACCTCTAATTTTCCTGAATCATGGGCATAAATCATCTTGGAATCACCACCGAAATTAAAGCGATATATAGCTCCATTATCCAAAAGGGAATGGCTAAATGTACCATCTGCATCAAGGGCTATTTCTTGTTCTAAACCATCAAAAGAGGCCAAGATTATACCTTTAAATTTGCTGAGGTCTCCCTCAACACGTCCGCTAATGACGTAGTCTTTACTCAGGTTGAGGTTGTCACAACTAAGAAGGGTAACAATTGCCAATATTAACAAGGAATATTTAAACATAACGTAGGTATTAAAATTTGGTTCTATAAAATTAGTCCTTTCATCTAAGTATTAGTTATAAAGAAGTGTTAAAAAACAGTTCTTTTAAAATGTCATTCCCTAGGGAGGTAGATTAGTAGGTAATCCAAATACAATTTTTCAGATCCTGAGTTGCATGAAAATTCTACTACAGCCGTATAGGCACTTACATCAGGCATCAAACCCGAGTCGAAAGTGTGCCAAATTACTTCATCGGAAAGGCTTTCCATCATTTCAGGGTCTGCATTCACCAAGGTAATGGTTTCCATCGAACCATTGGTTTTTTCTACTTCCACATAAATATGCAGGTAATCATCGCCCTCATAGCTAGTATCATTCAAAAAGGCATCTAACCGTATGCCGGTTTGAGGATGCTCAGTAGGGATTTCTACTCGGTCAAAGGTAATTTTTAAAATACCATCTACATCTTCGGCATAATACCCCTGCTCACCATTTGACCATCCATTTTGATCGCCATCATCAACATTGGCACCTAAGACCCCTAGTTGTTCACAGCTAAAGCCGCCTTGGTCATTACTAGTAAACTCACTGTTAAAACCAATTTCAATTTCAGGTCCAACTCCACTTGCGATCCAGTCGACATAGGGTTCTCCTTCATTGTTTTGCAGATCCTCTGTTTCGTCTTCACCTTCTCTTTTACAATATCTATCATTAGAGGGCACAGGAATCTCTTCAAATGATGTAAATCGGTAAATGGGTGGTGGAGGGATAAAGGTTACCAGACGAAACGACATCGCACTTTTAAATGAATTCAAATCGGTCAAGTCGCTGTCCAAATCCCCACCTTGTCTGGCCGTTCCGGGATCGTAAACACGAATAACTTCACCTTCTTCATTTTCTTCATATTCAAGTTCATCTCTTTCAAAATCCCAAACCTCACTACTATATACTGTGCCATCTTTAGCAGTGGCTTTAGAAGAAAAATCAAATAGTGTACCGGGTTCAATATCAGTTAGTTCTAGACTAAGCGCATCGGCAATTTCCGTAAGACTGATACGCAACTCGTGCGGGAAATCTTGGATGACTCTAAAATTTTCGACAACGAAAACCTCATCGGCATCGTTGGTATAGGATAGAATCAATTCAAAGCTTTCGGCTGCATTACCGGTATCGTTGATAATCGTTTCGAATACAGCTGTTTGAGGATCAAATATGTCTACTCGTAGGTCTGGTACTTGATCAAATGTGATAAACGGTGCTCTTGTCGTTTCAGTAATATCAAAGAAGTCATCCTCCACATCGCTACAACTGCTTTGGATCAAAAGTGTAACAAATAGTAAATAAATCAGTTTTTTCATGACTAGTAGGTTTGAGAGTTAGTGGATAAAATTTTCAGGGTTTGTGTCCCAAAAAACCGTTTCGGTTTCAGGTTTGTTTTCTTTAAACGAATTGTTGTCTTCTACCACAGCTTTAGGCCACGGCATGCTTCTGGGGAAATCTCCAATGTCCCCTCCTCCAACTCCCGAATCAATACGCGGCGGAAAGGAAGGATACCCTGTTCGGCGGTAGGCGTTGTAGATTTCCAGTGGGCTTCCCCAGGCAGCCAAATAAAACTCGTCTATGATAACCGCTAATTTTTCTTCATCTGTGGCTGCGGATTGATACAGTTCAAGTACGGCATCCACATAAGCCTCAACGTCATTATTGCTCGGGGTCAGATCGTTAGATAATTCGGCAAAAGCCATCGTTTTTTCTATGGATGCTTCCACGGCCAGTTGAAGGTAGGTTTCAGCATCTCCCGAAGTGCCGAGGGTAAGCGCAGCTTCAGCCTTATAAAAATTTACAAACGACGAAAGCAAGATGGGGTTGATCCCCAAACCATCCATCGTAGAAGCTTGGTCTCGAATGATGCCCTCATCATTGTCTAAAGCACCTCCTACAGGATATGCCCCAGGAAGGGTGTTGATGTCAAAATAATCGGAATCGACTCTATTCAGATATCCGTGATCTTTGCCTAAGTAAAAATCCCCAAGGAAACAGTAATTAAACCCTTCTATAAGGTTGGGGTCTTCTAATGGATCCCAACAATAATCCAACGCATCAAAATCGTTTTCACTTGCTTGTCTGTATAAATAATAGCGCAGTCTGGGGTCTGAAATACTTTCCCCTTCCTCATCCGTTTTGCTGTTTTTTAATGCATAAATAAAATGATTTGCAATGTAATCGGGACGACTATCTAAATAGGAATCATCATAAAAGGGGTGGTTGCTTGGAAAAGCACCAGATGAAGGCCCAAACCGGTATTCAAAATCATGTTCAGAAGTGATAAATTTATCTTCTTGTAACAATAAATCAATCTGTGTTTTTGAAACTTCTGGGTTAACCAATCGCGTTTGCACCAATAGTCTTAGCTTTAACGAATTGGCCATTCGAATCCAGCTGTCAATATTTCCATGATATATCAGATCAGTTTCCGATACGATGGGATTTAGCGTTTCGTCTTGTTCCATTTGAATCGCACTTTCAAAATCTGCCAATGCGTTGTCTAAGATTTTAAACAAGTCTTCATAGATGTCTTCCCCTTTGTCTACTGCTGGGTGCGGATAGTTGACAGGATCTAATGCTTGTGAGTAGGGGACATCCCCATGAAGATCTACCATATTGGCAAATGTATTCACCCATATAACTCGAGCAATGGCTCGGTGAAAAACCAATGACGGATCTTCTTGTGCAGCGGTTTCAACAAATTGGATGTCTTTTACTAAGTTATATGCAAATCCCCAATGGTTTCTAAATCTATTTTGACCACCTGACGTAGAGGGAATGTATTCATTGTCTAGCGCGATGTAACGAACAAATTCACCAATATTGAGAAAATATTCGTCATGCACTTCCCTGCAAAATTGATCTAAAACGCCAGTAATTATCAAGTCGTAATCTGCGTTTCCAGTAGAGATTTCGTCTGGTGGGGTTTGCAGGTTAAAATCGGTTTGTTCGCAATTCCAAAGAAAGATTGATAAAAGTATAAGCAGTAGTTGATTTGAAGTTTTCATACAAATAGGTTTAAAATTGGGTTGAAATGGTCAATGAAAAACGCCTGTTAGACGGAACGTTTATGTCCCCAGAACCACGACTATTTCCTGGGTCAAAGTTTACATGTTTGGGAAAGTTAATGGCTCTATACCAAATGTTTGAGGCGGAAAAAGTAATGCGCAAACCATCGAGATTAAGTTTTTGCAATTGCGTGTTGTTGAAATTGTAGTGAAGCACCAAATCTCGTATCCTAAAATGAGATTTGCCCCATAAATTTGATTCATCTGTCCGTGCGTCTACAAATGCTTCATTTGCATTTAAAATTTGGGTGTTTTTTATCTTATTGCCATCAGCATCTAGTATGGGCAGACCAGTACTCGGGTCACCTAATACCCCATCAATCACATAACCATCTTCACGTCCTTTTAGGGAGTTTTTTAGGGCTCCATTGAAAAAAAAGTTGGTTATTTGTTGACCACCGTGCTGGTATTCAATTTGGGTTTCAAACGAAAATTGTTTGTAACTCAGTCGTTGAATACTTGATAAATTCCACTTTGGCCTGCTTTGCCCAATAATTTTGTCATCCAAGTCTAAATCAAGACTTGTAATCACTTCACCGTTAAAAGGTGAGATTAACAGATTTCCTTCATCATCTCTGATTGGATAGGTTCCTTGTATGTTGCTCAACGATTCTCCAACCATAAACTGGGTTTCACTGGCAAAGGGATGAGACTCTTTTAGGATGCTTTCATTGGTTGTAAAGAAGTTCACCATATTGTAATTAAAATGTTGTTTTTTAATCACATGAACGTCCATATCGATCTCAAGACCTGTACTTTCCACCTTGCCCAAATTGATAGTTGCGGAGCTGTAACCCGTAGATCGGGTAGTCGAAATTCCTTCAATTAAGTCTGTGGAGACTCTTTTATATGCCGATACATTCAGACTGATCCTATTTTGCCATAAGTGAGCATCTAGTCCCAGTTCAATTTCCTCATGAAGCTCGGGCTTTAAGTCCAGATTGGCAAACCTATTTGGTAGGCCTAATCGTCTAATGCGATTTCCATTTTCATCTACCCGGCTGGTGTCTAATATCAGAAACGGACGTGTTTGATAGGAACTTGGGAACCCCGTAGTTGAAGCAAAGGCTGCTCTAAGCTTGAGGTAAGACAACGCGGGGCTTTGGATGTCAAACAAACTCGAGGGAATAAACGACAGCGACGCACTTGGGAAAAAGATAGATTGGTGTTCAGGCTCCACAGATGCTCCCCATTCGTTTCGGCCCGAGAGCGTAAGGTAAACATAGTTGTCGTAGTTAAGCGTAGATTGCAAAAACGCTCCAGCAGAATTCCTTTTCCCCTCCGAATATTCGACTGAAAAATCCGAGAAATGCTCGGGGTTAAAATCATCATGAACAAACTGACCTATAGCATTAACACCGATGCTTTCACTTTTACTTTGCGAAGAATTAATGCCCATTTGAGCATCGAGCCCTATTTTATTGGTTAAATCAATGCGGTCTAAACTCAACTTTATGTTCTGATCAAAAGACAAACCTTTTCCCGAGAAGATGTTGGTAAACCCTTCTTCATATGGCCCAAATGATAAGCCAGATTTATTTGCATCACTTTTTGTAAAAGAATTTCTTTGAAAATAATTCCCTCTATAATTTAAATTCAATCCCTCCCGTAGTTTATAGTCCATAACAAGATTAAGGCTAAATGAACGCCTTTGATTTTTTCGTTGGGTGTTATTGACAACCCAAAGCGGGTTTTCGTCCCTATCAAAGTACAAGGAGGTTCCGTCTACAGGATGTTCATGCGGGAATTCTGTTAAGTCAATATTGCGGGGTAGATTGACAATTTCTTTCAGAGGATTATCGAGATTGTCAAGCGTATTGTTGTCCGTATAGTTTACGCGCGCTCTTAAACCAAACCTGTCACTAATTTGCGTTTGAGCACTAATGGAGAAGTTTAAACGCTCTAGGTGGTCTTTCCCAAAAATCCCTCCTTCATTTACATAGCCAAAAGAAGTGTTAAGCAATGAACGTTCGCCTCTTGCATTTGCGGTCAATGTGGTATTGCTTCCAAAAGAGGCATTAAACATTTTGGATACATTGTCGGGTTTGGCTTCATAGGGGACAGGTGTATCGGCATATTCAGGGAAATCATCCGCATGGTATTCTGACAAGGGGTGAGGAACAAAATCTAGATCGTCAAAGTGAGGGCCAAATTGGAAAGAGGATTCTTGGTTAAAATTAAACTCAGTTCCCGGACCGTATTGGTTTTGATAGGCAGGCAGGGTCGCCACACGGTTGGTATAATAGCGTTGGGTCAGTGAAAAACGAACCCCTTTTTCGCCTTCTTTATCACCGCTTTTGGTTTCTACCAAAATTACCCCATTCCTTCCTTGATTCCCGTATAGAGTTGTTGCGCTCAGCCCTTTAAGCACCGTGATTCGTTTAACATCATCAATATTGATGTCTGTCAGATTGCCCAGATAGGGAATCTCATCGATTATGATAAGCGGGTCTCTATCATCAACAAGAGATAATTGGGTACGCACTTCAATTCGAGCCTCCTCACTACTTTTTCCTGTCAAAGTGGAAATGTTTACACCCGAAATTTTCCCGTTTAGTGCTTGTGCAAGATCAGTATAGGGTCGGTCACTAAGCTCTTCGGCAGTAATGGTACTGACGCCATATCCAATACTCCGCTTTTCGCGCGTGATCCCTTGCGCAGTGACGATGGTCTCGGACAATTGGTTGTCTATACTGAGTATGAACTGAAAAGTGGTTTGATCTCCAATCTCCATACGTTGTTTTTGGTAACCTACATAGCTGGCTTCTAAAAAATAATAGCTACCGCCATGGATGCCTAGATTCTGACCGTTGATTCGTAAATTAAAGTTTCCGTCAAAATCACTCACCGTCCCGTTAGAAGTGCCTACCACAATAATACTTGCTCCAGGCAATGGAACACCCTCTGTGTCTTTAACAGTTCCTTGGATTTCAATGGCGCTGTCTTGACCATAAACCAAAGCAGTTATGCTCAGGCATAAGACAAGTGTAGGCAAGCATTTGAGTAGAGTTAAGCTTATAAAAAAGGGTTTTGTTTTCATAGGTAGTAAGATTTGGATTGTGGGGTTGTAGGGTTAAAAAAGAGTGTAACACATCAAAATACAATGCATGCATCCAATATTGTGAAAGATTGGATAAGCATGCTTTTGTATGGTGTTTGATGGGATATGGAAACACAAAAATAGCATTGCACTTCCAAAAAAGTAAGAATAAGGGATGTAAAAGGGTTATAATTTTCAAGATTTGAGGTGTTAGGATTTTTAAATTTAAACATTTTTATCACATAGCCAAAGTTTTTTTAATAATTTAAACATGCTCAAACAGGCATGGTAGAGCAAATAGATTCTATTTTTTCAAAAAAACCACCACAAACCCCAGCAATGACAAGCCAGCATATCCCATCCAAAAAACAGCTAGCTCTCCTTCCAGCGCCACAAAAGCCCAACCCAAAGTAAACAGACTTCGAACACACTCCAAGTGTAGGGCCCATTTTTTACCGTCCATCACACTGGTATATCCAAAAATGGCCACAAACAAAGCCCCTGCTATTTGTAACAACAGATGGGTGTTTAAGGATTCAAACAAATACAACATCTGTAACAACAAACCAAGGGTTGCCAGCAAATGAAACGCCGCCCAAAAAGAAAGACCGCTTGAAGTTTTTGGGGCATATTTTTCGAAATCATGCACGTTTTCTATGGTTTTCATCGGACGTTGCTGAGCGACATCTATTGGCCGCCAACCTGTGGGTCGAAACCAAAGTTGGAATTTGTCTTTCCAGTTTTGGGTGTACCAAGCGTCTTGCACCAGTCCCCATAAATGCATAAAATTGATCAGCAGGGGGTTCCATGTGCGTACGGGCTTGAGTACGCCATATACGGGTGGTTCCTCTTCCAGTTCTTCTTGAAAGGTGCCAAACATACGGTCCCAAACACAGAAAATGGCTGCCAAATTTTTATCAATATATATGGTGTTGATGGCGTGATGAACGCGGTGTTGAGAGGGCGTTACGATGATATACTCCAACCAACCCAACTTGCCAATGTGACGGGTGTGGTACCAAAACTGACCAAACAAATGCAGGGGCGCCAAAACACCGATTACGGATTCGGGGATGCCGAGTAGGGCAGCAGGAATCAAAAACAAAGCCCCATAGCCCAACACATTGGAGATGCTTTGGCGAAGAGCGCAAGCCATATTGAATTCTTCACTGCTGTGGTGGATGATGTGTTGGTTCCAAAACACATTGATTTTGTGGTTGAGCCGATGCGACCAGTAGGAAGCAAAGTCTATACATACAAAAGCGGTGAAGTAGAGCCATGGAGTGGCCTCGATTTGAACCAAAGAAAGTTGACTTTCAAGCCACGGATAGGAAATCAGAATAACCGCAAGCCCCAAAGTGTCTTTCAGTATGTTGGTCAGTCCTGAGCTCAAGCTGGCGATGGTATCCATAAACACATAGGTCTGTTTGCCGGTCCAATGCCCATAGAGCATCTCCACAGACATCAACAGCACAAAGGCAGGGATCGCAACCAATAAGGCGTTTGCATAGGCTTCCATATGTACTAATATAATAAATACGTGTTATTAGTGAATTTATATGTATATTTGTCTCGATTTTATGGAACTACGGAAGGGGACAGCGTCCTCTTTTTTATTTCTAAACAATGGAGTTTACAAAAAAAGTACATACCCTTTTGGAAGAAGCCTTGGCCGAGCAACCCGATTTATTTTTAATCGATTTGCATATCGACGAGCAAGCGCGTATTCGGGTAACTCTTGATGGAGACCATGGAGTTTCCTTACAGAAGTGTATGGCTGTAAGCCGCCATATCGAGCACAACCTAGACCGTGAAGAACAAGATTTTTCACTCGAAGTTAGTTCGGCAGGAGCATCGACTCCTTTGCAAACCGCCCGTCAGTACCGCAAACATATTGGTAGAAAATTGTTGGTAGAAACCGCAAACCACCAATCTTACAAAGCCACTCTGACAGCGGCTGACAATGACCACATTACCCTTGACTGGAAAGCCAGAGAGCCTAAGCCAGTGGGGAAAGGAAAACACACCGTGGCCAAGCAAGTGAGCTTGCCCTACAATGACATACAAAAAGCAACTGTTCAATTACAATTTAAGTAACCCCGCAATGGAAAATCTCGCATTAATAGAATCCTTTTCAGAGTTTAAAGATGACAAATTCATCGACCGTGTGACCCTAATGGCCATTTTAGAGGAAGTATTTCGCAACACTCTAAAACGAAAATTTGGCACCGACGACAATTTTGATATCATTATCAATCCCGATAAGGGAGACTTAGAAATTTGGCGCAACCGAGTCGTTGTGGAAGATGGCGCTGTTGAAGATCCCAATGAGGAAATCGAACTGACACAGGCCCGTAAAATCGAACCTGACTTTGAGGTTGGAGAAGATGTTTCTGAAGAAGTAAAACTTTCAGATTTAGGTCGCCGATCCATATTGTCTTTACGTCAAAACCTGATTGCGCGTATCCACGAGCACGACAACACCATCATCTACAAACAATTTATTGATCTTGTTGGAGAGATCTATACTGCTGAAGTACACCACGTGCGCAACCGTGTGGTTATTTTACTAGATGACGAGGGCAACGAAATTGTCATCCCAAAAGATCGACAAATCCCCTCTGATTTTTATAGAAAAGGGGACAATGTGCGAGGGATTATCGAAAGTGTAGAGCTTAAAGGTTCTAAGCCAAGCATCATTATGTCACGAACTTCTCCTAAGTTTTTGGAGAAATTGTTTGAGCAAGAAATCCCTGAAGTTTTTGATGGTTTGATCACCATCAAAAAAGTAGTTCGTGTACCTGGCGAAAAAGCCAAAGTAGCTGTAGATTCATACGATGACCGCATTGATCCTGTAGGAGCTTGTGTGGGTATGAAAGGTTCTAGGATTCACGGGATCGTACGCGAGCTCGGCAACGAAAACATTGATGTTATCAACTACACCAACAACAACCAATTGCTCATTACTCGTGCGCTAAGTCCTGCAAAAATCACTTCCATGACCATCAACGAAGAGCAGAAACGCGTTGAAGTATTTATGGATCCATCTGAGGTTTCTAAAGCGATAGGGCGAGGCGGATTTAACATTCGATTGGCGGGTCAGTTGACAGGTTATGAAATCGATGTCTTCCGAGAAGGAGCAGAAGAGGATGTCGAGCTTTCTGAGTTCTCCGACGAGATCGAAGCATGGATTATCGAGGAGTTTAGAAAGGTGGGTCTAGACACTGCCAAGAGTGTTTTAGAGCAAGAAGTCTCCGACTTGGTCAAGCGTACCGACTTAGAGGAAGAAACCATCAACGAAGTACGCAATATATTAAATGCTGAATTTTCAGGTTAAAAGTGCTGGAAATTCATATTTTTGAATTTGAAAACAAGGTATGTCTGAAGTAAAAACAATACGCATCAACAAAGTTCTTCGTGAGTTAAATGTCTCGCTGGATCGTGTGGTGGATCATTTGGCTGAGCATGGCCATAAGGTAGAACCACGACCCACGTCAAAAATTTCACAGGAGGAGTATCAGTTGTTGTTAGACGCTTTTCAGACCGACCGAACCAAGCGCGAGGCCTCTCACGAAGTGAGCGAAGAAAAGCGTAAAGAAAAAGAAGCCATTCGTCAACAGATTGAAGAGAAGCAAGAGGCCAAACAAAAGGTCATTGCCGCCAAAACAAATCTACAAGGTCTTCGTCAGGTAGGGAAGATTGACTTGGAAGCTCAAACCCCAACGCCCGAACCCACTTCCACAGAAGAAGCCCAACCTGCCGAAGAGAAGCAGGAAGAAGCGCCCGCCACAGAAGTACAAGAAACACCAGCGCCAACAGAAACTAAGAAAGTTGAGCCCGAAAAAGAAGCCAAAGCAGAAGAAATTTCTGAAGAAGTGCCACCAAAAAAACACACAACTCAATACACAAAATTGAGTGGTTTGAAGGTTGCGGGGGATAAAATCGATCTTAAAAAATTTGAAAAGCCCAAAACAAGCCCCAACCCTGACCAAGAACGCAAACGCCGTAGAAAGCGCATTACAAAAGATGCCCCTGGTGTAAAAAAGGACAATAAGCGAAAGCCTTCACGTCCGGCGGTGGTAAAGGAAGAGCCCTCAGACGAAGAAATTCAAAAGCAAATTAGAGAGACGCTCGAAAAATTACAAGGTAAAACCACCAAATCTAAGGGTGCCAAATATCGCCGTGAAAAGCGTGATAGCCACAGACAACGCTCTGAAGAAGATATGGCTCAAATCGAGGCAGAAAGCAAAGTACTCAAGGTTACAGAGTTTGTGACTGTAGGAGAAGTAGCCACGATGATGGATATAAGCTCCACAGAAATCATCTCTGCCTGTATGACCTTGGGGATTATGGTTACCATGAACCAACGATTGGACGCTGAAACACTTTCTATCGTGGCCGACGAATTTGGTTATGATGTAGAATTTGTTACAGCAGACATCGAAGAAGCCATACAGGAAGAAGAAGATGCAGCAGAAGACTTGGAGCCACGTGCACCCATTGTCACTGTTATGGGACATGTTGACCACGGAAAAACATCTTTGTTAGATTATATCCGTAATGCCAACGTAACTGCAGATGAATCTGGAGGGATTACCCAACACATTGGTGCATACAGCGTGTCATTGGAAAGTGGTCAGAAAATCACATTCTTAGATACGCCAGGTCACGAAGCTTTTACTGCGATGCGTGCCCGAGGTACTCAAGTAACCGATTTGGTTATTATTGTCATTGCAGCCGACGATGACATCATGCCGCAAACCAAAGAAGCGATTAGCCATGCACAGGCGGCTTCTGTGCCGATTGTTTTTGCCATTAACAAAATTGACAGTCCCAATGCCAACCCCGATAAGATTAAAGAAGGACTTGCAGGCATGAACTTGCTTGTCGAAGACTGGGGAGGTAAAATTCAGTCGCATGATATATCCGCAAAACAAGGAACGGGTATCAACGAACTGTTAGAAAAAGTACTGCTTGAAGCCGAGCTGCTCGAACTGAAAGCCAACCCCAACAAAACCGCACAAGGAACAATTGTAGAAGCATACCTAGATAAAGGTAGAGGATATGTGTCCACTGTTTTGGTACAAGCAGGAACCCTCAGAGTAGGGGACTTTTTACTGGCCGGACGTCATAGTGGCAAAGTTAAAGCCATGCAAGACGAACGTGGTCATGATGTGGAAGTTGCAGGTCCATCTACACCGGTTTCACTTCTTGGATTAGACGGCGCTCCTGCTGCCGGAGACCGCTTCAATGTTTTTGACGATGAAAAAGAAGCCAAACAAATTGCAGCCAAAAGAACTCAGTTGGTGCGTGAACAAACTGTCCGTACCCAACGTCACATTACTCTAGATGAAATCGGTCGACGAATCGCTTTGGGTGATTTTAAAGAGTTAAATGTGATATTGAAAGGAGATGTTGATGGTTCTGTGGAAGCGCTAACCGACTCTTTCCAAAAATTATCGACAGAAGAAATACAAGTCAACATCATTCACAAAGGGGTGGGTGCCATTACAGAGTCTGATGTGTTGCTTGCATCGGCCTCCGACGCCATTATAGTTGGCTTTAACGTACGCCCTGTAGGCACGGCACGACAATTGGCTGACAAAGAAGCGATAGACATTCGTAGCTACTCGATTATCTATGACGCAATCAATGACCTAAAAGACGCGATGGAAGGAATGCTTTCCCCTGAGTTTAAGGAAGAAGTTACCGGAAATGTAGAGATTCGCGAGACGTTTAAAATATCTAAAGTAGGTACCATTGCGGGTTGTATGGTCATGGACGGTAAAATCCTTCGCAATTCTGGTGTGAGAATCATTAGAGAAGGTGTCGTGATTTACACAGGTGTGTTAGAATCGTTAAAACGCTTTAAAGATGATGTGAAAGAAGTGACCAAAGGCTATGATTGTGGACTTCAGATTAAGGGTTACAACGACATCAAAATTGGCGATTCCATAGAGGCCTTCCAAGAAATAGCCATCAAGAAAAAACTTAAATAATCTCAATTAGGGGAGCAGTAGAAAAGCTTTTGGAAATTTTCTTTTAATTTCTGCCAAAGCTGTAAGCCCATCGAGTCGAGTTTTGTAGCGACCAACCCTGATTTTGTAGTTGGGCGTTTCAAAAGTGAGTTTTGCTTCTGTCTCTGGAAAAAAGGTGGTAAATCTTTCCATTTGAGCATCTGCTTGATCAAAGTTTCCAGAGTAAATTTGGATGGTAAATTGATTTTGCTCTGATCGCTCCCGATCCAAAGCCGTTTTACGAGCCATCACATTTTCTAGGTTTTCGGGCAACTCTAGTTTTAATGTTCCCTCTTGTGCAGCAAGAGAACCAAACAATATTAGAAACCATAAACTCAGCATTTCTTTCATGTTTGCAAAGAAACATCGACTATGGAAGACAAACAATATTTGTTTGAAATTATTGTTTAATTTAGGCAGAACAATTTTTACATAAAACATTGAAAATCAATATTTTAAAATAACAATTTAGAATAAATATAAATTAATTTTAAAGCATGTGTAGAGTTTCCTAAATGAGGGCTGTGTCGTACTTTTGTCAGCTGAATGTTTACAGCTTAAGCTTAGATGGATTTACGCCAAATTAACATGACTCGGTTTTCACTACTCAAAGTAGTAACCACTCCCACACTTTTATCAATATTTTTCGCTCTTATTTTTTCCTCTTTCATCAGCGCTCAAGAAGCGGATGTTCAAAAGGGAAAATCTTTATTCAACGCGAATTGTGCCGCTTGTCACAAGCTCAACAAACGTGCTGTTGGTCCTGCACTCGCGGGGGTTTCAGAAAAGTACGACAAGGAATGGCTCTATGCTTGGATCAAAAATCCAATGGGAATGGTAAAAGCGGGAGACCCGCAAGCGGTAGCTGTCTATGAGGAGTACAACAAATCTGTGATGACTGCCTTTCCGCAGTTAAGCAACGAAGACATTGACAATATTTTAGCTTACACCGACTACACACCCCCTGCTCCAGCAGTTCCTGCTGCAGTCGCTACGACTGCCTCTACAACTGGGGACGACACAAGCTCTACCCTCATTTTGGGGATACTCGTGCTGGTCTTGTTGGTTTTAATCACCATGCTGTATTTGGTCAATAATACCCTGAGAAAGATTGCTGCTGCCAACGGTATTGAAATCATCAAAGCTGAAAAAGAAAAGCGACTCCCTCTTTGGAAAGCCTATGTACAAAACTCATTCCTCGTTTTTGTCAGTGTGATTTTCTTGTTGCTCTCAAGTGCATATTTTGGATATGGCTACTTGATGCAAGTAGGGATTGACCAAGGTTATATGCCTGTTCAACCAATACACTATTCACACAAAATTCACTCGGGAGACAATAAGATAGATTGTAAGTATTGCCATTCATCAGCACGTGTTTCCAAACATTCAGGGATTCCGTCGCTAAATGTCTGTATGAACTGCCATATGAACATCGCTGAATACAATGGTGAAGAAGATCTAGAGAAAGGATACACCAAAGAGTTTTACACCAATGAAATTAAAAAGCTTTACAAAGCTGTTGGTTGGGATGAAGTAACCCAACAATACACTGGTGAAACTCAGCCTGTCAAATGGATCCGTATACACAACCTTCCTGATTTTGTCTATTTCAATCACGCCCAACACGTTGAGGTTGCTGGAGTCGACTGTCAAAAATGTCATGGCCCTGTTGAAGAGATGGAAATCATGTACCAACACTCCTCATTGACTATGGGGTGGTGTATTGACTGCCACAGAGAAACCAATGTAGATGTGGCCAACAACGAATATTACACCAAAATTCACGAAGAACTTTCGAAAAAGTATGGTGTGGAAAAATTAACGGCTGCCCAAATGGGAGGCTTGGAGTGTGGCAAATGTCATTATTAAGGGATAAACAATGATGAACCAAAAGAAATATTGGAAAAGTGATGTTGAGCTTGACACGTCTAACGACTTTGTGTCAGACTTACAACACAAGGAGTTTGTTGAAAAACTTCCAGAAGATGCTTTTCTAGGAGATCAAAAAGTCATGGACGAATCAAAAACCAATCGTCGTGATTTTTTAAAATATGTAGGTTTTAGCACAGCTGCTGCTTCTTTGGCTGCATGTGAAGGCCCCGTGTACAAATCGATTCCTTATGTAGTCCAGCCTGAAGAAATTCGTCCTGGAATTTCAAATTACTACGCTTCGACTATTGCAGATGGGTTCGATTTTTCCAATGTATTGATTAAAACCCGAGAAGGCCGCCCGATCAAGGTTGAAAACAATACAGAAGCTCCGACCAACGGTTATGCCAATGCAAGGGTTCAAGCTTCTGTTCTTTCACTCTATGACAACCTTCGTTTACGGGGACCTCAATATGCTGGCAGCCCTGTAGGTTGGTCCACGCTTATTGATCAAACAAAAGAACAACTCAATGCTTTGAAAGACGCAAACGCAGAAGTGGTTTTACTCACTCAGTCATTTGCAAGTCCTTCTACAGAAAAACTTATTGGGGACTTTTTGAATCAGTACCCCAACGTTCGTCATGTTGTATATGATGCTTTGTCAGCTTCCGAAGCCCTCGATGCTTTTGAGCAGGCTTATGGAAGCAGGGCTTTGCCCACTTACGACTTTGGCAAGGCTGAAGTGATCGTTTCTGTCGGCGCCGATTTCTTAGGAGATTGGCAAGGTGGGGGTCACAGTGCTGGATATGCCAAGGGACGTGTTCCCAAAAAGCACCACGGCAAAGCAAAGATGTCCAAACATTATCAGTTTGAGTCCAATATGACATTGTCAGGAGCAAGTGCTGATGTCCGTGTCCCTTCAACACCTGCAACTCAAAAACAAGTATTAGCAGCCATATATGCATCTCTAACAGGAAAGAGTGATTCTATAGAGATGAGTCCAAAGCTAGCAGCGCAAGTTCAAACAGCTGTAAAACAACTGAAGCGTGCAGGCAAAAACGCACTTGTTGTGACGGGTCTTCCCTCAGTCGATGCCCAACGTATGGCACTGGCCATAAATGAGGTTCTTAAGAGTCGTGTCATTGATACTCAACACACAACTACCATACGTCAAGCCAAGACTGCTGAGGTGTCTCAAGTAGTAGATGACCTAAACAGTGGAGCTTTACAAGGAATCATCACTGCTGGCATCAATCCTGCATACTCATTACCCAACGCAGAAGCTTTTACAAAAGCCATGTCCAAGGCTCAGTTTTCACTCGTGTTTAGCATGAAGAATGATGAGACTGCAAGCCTTGCCCAATGGGTCGCTGCAACGCCACACTATTTAGAATCGTGGGGTGATGTTGCCTTCAAATCAGGGCACTATGGTTTAACACAGCCAACCATTCGTCCTCTTTTTGATACACGTCAGTTTCAAGATGTTTTATTGGCATGGACTGGCAGCGATGCCTCATACCACGACGCATTAAAATCGTACTGGAATTCATCAATTCTCCGAGGTGCTTCGTGGAGCAAAGCAGTTCATGATGGTTTCTATGTAGGTCAAACACCTACAGCAAAAAAATATAAGGACACCCCGTCCGATGCCTACAACACCCTTCGCAACGCAGAAGATACAGGAATGAGTTTGGTGTTGTATTCAAAAACAGGGCTAGGAGATGGTCAGCAGGCCAACAACCCTTGGCTACAAGAACTTCCTGATCCAATCAGTCGTGTAACTTGGGATAACTATCTAACGGTATCCAAGTCAGATGCATTGGGTTTGGGATTATGGAATGAAACCCAATCCGATGGTTCTCTTAATGGCGGAATGGCTAAAGTGACTGTTGGAAATGAGTCTTTAACAGCCCCTGTCCTAATTCAACCTGGACAGGCCAAAGGCACAGTAGGGTTGGCAGTTGGTTACGGAAAAACCGCTGGAATCAAATCAGAAATGCAAGTAGGGGTCAATGCCTATCCTTTATACAAAAACCTTTCATCTGTTCAGTCTGTTCAGATCGAAGCGATTGATGGTGTACATGAATTTGCTTGTACACAATTGCACAATACACTGATGGGTCGTGGTGATATTGTGAAAGAAACCACTTTGGAGATTTTTAACACAAAAGACAAATCCTATTGGAACCCAGTTCCTGTGGTCTCCAAAAACCACATCGAGACACCTGTTACTTCTCCTGAAGTTGATATCTGGGACTCTTTTGATCGGTCTATTGGACACCACTTCAATCTGTCTATAGACTTGAATGCTTGTACGGGTTGTGGAGCTTGTGTGGTGTCGTGTCATGCGGAGAACAACGTTCCTGTTGTAGGGAAGCGTGAAATTCGCAAATCACGAGACATGCACTGGTTGCGTATCGACCGCTACTATTCTGCAGAAGACACTTTTGAGGGTGATTTGGAAACCGTTGATCAAATCAATGGCTTGGGAGATTCGTTGACCACTTTTGGTGAGATGGAAGCCCCTTCCGAAAACCCACAGGTTACTTTCCAACCCATCATGTGTCAGCACTGTAACCATGCACCTTGTGAAACCGTTTGTCCTGTAGCAGCGACTTCGCACGGTCGTCAGGGTCAAAACCACATGTCATACAATCGATGTGTTGGAACCCGCTATTGTGCAAACAACTGTCCTTATAAAGTACGCAGATTCAATTGGTTCTTGTACAGCAATAATGATGAGTTTGACTATCACATGAACGATGATTTGGGCCGTATGGTTCTCAATCCTGACGTGGTAGTGCGCTCACGTGGTGTGATGGAAAAGTGTTCTATGTGTATTCAAAAAACACAAAAAACGATTTTGGATGCCAAACTCGAAGGCCGCCAGATTCAAGATGGCGAATTCCAAACGGCCTGCTCTAGCGCATGTCCTACAGGAGCCATTGTTTTTGGTGACATCAACGACAAAGAAAGCAAGGTTGCAAAGTCTAAGGAAAGTGACCGCATGTACCATTTGTTGGAGAGTGTCGGTACCAAGCCAAACGTGCAGTATCAAGTGAAAGTAAGAAATACAGAGACAACCTAAACCAAAACCTATGGCCGGTCATTACGAAGCACCCATAAGAAAACCACTTGTCACTGGAAACAAATCGTACCACGATGTTACGGTCGATATTGTTGCTCCAGTTGAAGGTAAAGCCAACAAACAGTGGTGGATTGTTTTTGGAATTTCGCTCGCCGCATTTTTATGGGGCATTGGATGTATCATCTATACAGTGTCTACGGGTATTGGCGTTTGGGGACTCAATAAAACCGTAGGCTGGGCCTGGGACATCACCAACTTTGTATGGTGGGTTGGTATTGGTCACGCAGGTACGCTTATCTCCGCCGTTTTGCTGTTGTTTAGGCAAAAATGGCGTATGGCCATCAACCGTTCTGCTGAAGCGATGACGATTTTCTCCGTAATCCAAGCAGGGTTATTCCCGATCATTCACATGGGCCGCCCTTGGTTGGCATACTGGGTACTACCCATCCCTAACCAATTTGGATCTCTGTGGGTGAACTTCAACTCCCCTTTATTGTGGGACGTATTTGCGATATCAACTTACTTATCAGTATCGTTGGTATTTTGGTGGACAGGTTTGTTGCCCGACTTTGCCATGATACGCGACCGAGCTGTCAAACCATTCCAGAAGAAAATTTACGGTTTGTTGAGTTTTGGTTGGAGTGGTCGCGCCAAAGACTGGCAACGATTTGAAGAAGTGTCTCTAGTCTTGGCCGGACTAGCAACTCCTTTGGTACTTTCAGTACACACGATCGTATCTTTTGATTTTGCTACTTCTGTCATCCCAGGATGGCATACCACCATTTTCCCACCTTATTTTGTAGCTGGTGCGATCTTCTCTGGATTTGCCATGGTGCAAACCCTTTTGATCATCATGCGTAAGGTGTCAAATCTAGAAAACTATATCACCATTCAGCACATCGAATTGATGAACATCGTGATCATGATTACCGGTTCGATCGTTGGAGTGGCTTATATTACAGAATTATTTATCGCATGGTACTCTGGAGTTGAATATGAACAATATGCCTTCCTCAACCGTGCAACAGGGCCTTACTGGTGGGCCTATTGGGCCATGATGACCTGCAACGTTTTTTCACCACAATTTATGTGGTTTAAAAAACTCCGTACGAGCATCATGTTCTCTTTTATTATTTCTATAGTCGTGAACATCGGGATGTGGTTTGAACGTTTTGTAATTATCGTCACCTCACTCCACCGCGACTATCTGCCATCTTCTTGGACCATGTTCTCACCAACCTTTGTAGATATCGGCATCTTTATAGGAACCATAGGATTCTTCTTTGTGTTGTTCTTGTTATATGCCCGTACCTTCCCGGTGATTGCCCAAGCGGAGGTAAAATCGATTTTAAAGTCCTCTGGAGACAAATACAAAAACGCACACGATGAGTCATAAAGTAGTACATGCCGTTTATGATGACGATGATGTCTTGCTCCATGCAGTCAAAGACGTCAAAGCTGCCAACCATCACATTGAAGAGGTCTTTACACCCTTTCCTGTACACGGTTTAGACAAAGCCATGGGGCTGGCTCCCACACGCCTTGCAATCGCTTCCTTCATGTTTGGTTGCTTGGGCCTTGCCGTGGCTATAACCATGATCAATTATATCATGATCGATGATTGGCCTCAAGATATCGGAGGAAAACCAAGTTTTTCCTTTTTAGAAAACATGCCCGCTTTTGTTCCCGTGTTATTCGAGATGACGATCTTCTTCGCGGCCCATTTAATGGTTATTACATTTTATATGCGAAGCAGGTTATGGCCTTTTAAAGAGGCTGAAAATCCCATTCCTGCAACCACAGATGATAAGTTTTTGATGGAAGTAGCAGTTGGAAAAGATGAAAAAAAATTAATCGCGCTGCTCAAAAAAACAGGAGCGCAAGATGTCAGTGTTCACCTAAAAGAAGAAGAAGCATGAAAACATCTTTGCACTTAATGCTTATCGGAGCATTGTTTCTTTCGTTAACCGCTTGTTCTGATCCCTCTCAACCCAACTATCAATACTTTCCAAACATGTATGAGTCTGTAGGCTATGGCACTTATGCCGAGGCACCATTTGCCGATGGTACAGCTGCTCAACTCCCTGTAGAAGGGTCTGTTCCAAGAGGTTGGGAACCGTATGATTATCCAAACACCAACGAGGGCTACGAGTTGGCCAAAGCCAAGCTTACATCCCCTCTTGAAGAAACCCCAGAAAGCTTGACACGTGGAAAGGAATTGTACGACATATACTGTGCGGTTTGTCACGGTGCCAAAGGAGATGGTCAAGGTATTTTAATGAAACGCGAAAAGTTTTTGGGAATTCCTAGCTATGCCGATCGTGAAATTACAGAAGGCAGTATTTACCATGTGCTCATGTATGGTAAGAACGCTATGGGATCTCATGCAGGTCAGGTCAACGCCACGGAGCGTTGGCAGATTGGACAATATGTTTTAAAACTCAGAGCCGAATTAATTAAGTAAGGATGATGTATACGTTTTCAAAAAGATTAAAACTTATCTCCATCGCACTGATGATTTTGGGTGCAGTGGGCTTGGTTTCGGGTTTCTTATCCGCTCCGGACACTGTAGAAGAGGCCAAAGCCATGGTTGCAGATGCGCATGGTCATGGAAGTCATGATGCACATCATACAGATTCGTATGTATCCGCCGATTCCCACGAAGACACACACCATGATGCACACGGAGACGCACATGCCGGGCACGATGCGGGTCACGACAGCAGTCACGACGAACACTTACTACACCAACTACAAAACAAACCATGGGCCGCTCTTTATGTAGCTGCTTTGTTCTTTATGATGATTGCTTTGGGTGCCTTGGCTTTTTATGCAATCCAACGTGCTGCACAAGCAGGATGGTCTATTTTGCTCTTCCGCGTGATGGAGGGGATTACCTCCTATTTGTTCCCAGGATCAGTCATCGTATTTGTGTTGTTGGTCTTATCGGGGCTACACCTCAACCACCTTTTTATATGGATGGATGCTGATGTGGTTGCTCACGACGAAATCATTCAAGGAAAAGTTTCATATCTCAACGTTCCATTCTTTTTGGCACGTGCCCTGTTTTATATCGTCGGTTGGAACTTGTACCGCTACTACTCACGTAAATTCTCTTTGGCACAAGATCAAACCAAAGGAATCGCGTATCACAAAAAGAATTTCCGCATCTCTGCCGCCTTTTTGGTGTTCTTCATCGTAACAGAATCGATGATGTCTTGGGATTGGATCATGTCTGTTGACCCACACTGGTTTAGTACCTTGTTTGGATGGTATGTGTTTGCCAGTATGATTGTCACGGCAGTTACCATCATCGCCATGGTGACCATCTATCTAAAATCCAAAGGTCTTTTGCCTGACGTCAACGACAGTCACATTCATGACTTGGGTAAGTTTATGTTTGGGTTTAGTGTATTCTGGACCTACCTGTGGTTTTCTCAATTTATGTTGATATGGTATTCCAACATTCCCGAAGAGGTCACTTATTTTATCACCCGCATTGAAGACTACAACCTATTGTTCTTTGGTATGGTGGCTATGAACTTTGTTTTTCCATTATTGATATTGATGAACAGCGACTACAAACGCAACAATTGGTTTATCATTATCGCTGGTATTGTAATCGTATTAGGGCATTATTTGGATGTATACAATATGATCATGCCCGCAACCGTTGGAGACCAATGGTCATTTGGATTGTCCGAGATTGGCGCTTTGATGCTGTTCTCTGGACTGTTTATTTATATCGTATTTAACAACTTGACAAAAGAGCCCTTGCAGCCCACAAAGGATCCTTTGGTCGGGGAGAGCAAACGCTTTGTTTATTAATGTTTAGAACAAAAACCGCATGACTGCACTTTTGACGATTACCGTTTTAGTTTTGGTTGGCATTGCTTTATGGCAAATTACCAAGATTTTCGAGGTCTCTCAACTCGGCCGTAAAAAAGACGATTCTCAAGTTGCCAACGACAAAGACAATGACCTACAAGGTAAGCTCATGTTTGCCTTTTTGGTCTTTATCTACCTGATCACCATATACTCTTTTTGGGCGTGGGGCGATGTGTTGCTGCCAGAAGCTGCCTCTGAACATGGGGTAGACTATGACCGCCTTATGTGGATATCGTTTGCACTAATCTTTTTTGTGCAAACCATTACTCAGGCTTTGTTGCACTACTTTTCCTATAAGTATCGCGGCGAAAAAGACAAAAAAGCCTTGTTCTACGCAGACAACGACCGACTCGAGTTTATCTGGACCATCATTCCAGTAATTACCTTGGCTGGACTTATTCTGTATGGTCTTTACACATGGACCAACATCATGAATATTGAAGAGGACGACGAAGCTTTAATCGTTGAGCTTTATGCCCAACAGTTCAATTGGAAAGCCCGCTATGCCGGAGCCGACAACGTATTAGGAGATGCCAACGTACGGTTTTTACAAGACTTTGACGGGCTAAACGTCATCGGAATTGATGCCTCTGACCCAAACGGACTCGATGATATAGTAGTGCAAGAGTTGCACTTGCCTGTAGGAAGAAAAGTCATCTTTAAAATGCGTTCTCAAGACGTATTGCACTCCGCCTACATGCCACACTTCCGTGCCCAGATGAACTGTGTTCCAGGGATGATTACGGAGTTTGCCTTCACGCCAACGATCACTACCGATGAGATGCGTATGAATCCAGACATGGTGGCCAAAGTCGAAAAAATTAACAAAATACGATACGAAAACAGCCAAGAGCTCATCGCCAATGGAGAAGAGGCCTTAGAGCCGTATCAGTTTGATTATTTGTTACTTTGTAACAAAATTTGTGGTGCCTCGCACTACAATATGCAGATGAAAATCATTGTAGAAGAAGAAAAAGATTTTAACAAATGGTTGGCCGAGCAATCCACTTTTGCTGAAACCATCCAATAGAAAAGAAACTTATGGGAGCAGACGCACATCACCACAAGGAAACTTTTATTACCAAGTACATCTTTAGCCAAGATCACAAGATGATCTCAAAGCAATATTTGATCACCGGATTGGTAATGGGTATTGTAGGAATTGCTATGTCTTTGCTTTTTAGATTGCAATTGGCATGGCCTGAACAACCTTTTGGGGTTTTTGAATCCTTATTAGGTAAGTGGGCACCCGACGGTGTGATGGATCCCAATGTCTATTTGGCTTTGGTAACCATACATGGTACCATCATGGTATTCTTTGTATTGACGGCAGGGTTGAGTGGTACTTTCTCTAACCTATTGATCCCATTGCAGATTGGAGCCCGTGATATGGCTTCTGGTTTTCTAAACATGGTCTCTTACTGGTTATTCTTCCTCTCTAGTGTGGTTATGGTCATCTCACTTTTTGTAGAATCAGGGCCTGCCGCAGCAGGATGGACCGTCTATCCGCCACTGAGCGCATTGCCACAAGCCCAGCCCGGTTCTGGATTGGGAATGACCCTGTGGTTGGTGTCTATGGCGATCTTTATTGCATCCTCATTACTTGGATCTTTGAACTATATCGTAACCGTAATCAACCTTCGTACAAAGGGCATGAGCATGACACGTCTTCCGCTTACCATTTGGGCGTTCTTTGTTACGGCTATTATCGGGGTGGTTTCGTTCCCAGTACTCTTATCCGCAGCTCTGTTGCTGATCATGGATCGCAGTTTTGGAACTTCTTTCTTCTTGTCCGATATCTTTATCCAAGGGGAAGTATTGCACTTCCAAGGAGGATCACCTGTTCTCTATGAGCACCTGTTTTGGTTCTTAGGACACCCTGAGGTATATATTGTATTGCTACCCGCTTTGGGCATCACCTCAGAGGTGCTGGCTACCAACGCCCGTAAGCCCATCTTTGGGTACCGTGCCATGGTCGCTTCGATCTTGGCGATTGCCTTTTTATCCACCATCGTTTGGGGACACCATATGTTTATCTCAGGAATGAATCCATTCTTGGGGTCGGTATTTACCTTTACCACCCTATTGATTGCGATTCCATCTGCAGTCAAAGCATTTAACTACATCACCACCCTGTGGAAAGGAAACTTGCAGCTCAACCCTGCCATGCTGTTCTCCATTGGTTTGGTATCTACCTTTATCACAGGAGGACTGACAGGAATCATCTTAGGGGATAGCACCTTGGACATCAACGTACACGACACCTATTTTGTAGTGGCACACTTCCACTTGGTGATGGGAATCTCAGCACTCTACGGACTGTTTGCAGGGGTATATCACTGGTTCCCGAAAATGTTTGGCCGTATGCTCAACAAAAACTTGGGTTACATCCACTTTTGGGTAACGGCGATCTGTGCCTACGGGGTTTTCTTCCCGATGCACTTTATCGGAATGGCCGGATTGCCACGCCGATACTACACCAACACCGCTTTCCCATACTTTGATGACTTGGCAGACATCAATGTGGTGATTACCATCTTTGCTTTGATCGCCGGTGCGGCGCAACTGGTGTTCTTGTACAACTTTATCCATAGCATGTTCTATGGGAAAAAGACCGAACAAAACCCATGGCGCTCGACCACTTTGGAGTGGACTGCTCCTGTAAAACATATTCACGGCAACTGGGAGGGCGACATTCCTGAAGTACACCGCTGGGCCTATGACTACTCCAAGCCTGGTCAAAAAGAAGACTTTGTACCCCAGCACATTCCGCTGGCCAAGGGCGAAGAAGAACTACAGCACTAAGCAGCTTTCTAAAACACGATTAAAAACCCGCCTTTTGGTGGGTTTTTCTTTTTGCTATCTTTGGATAGATGAACGAGCATTTAGACCCAAGCGGTTCCCACCTAAGTTCCGAAGACCAAGACATCGACCGTGCGTTGCGCCCCCCTTCGTTTCGATGATTTTATGGGGCAACCCTTGGTTTTGGACAACCTACAGGTCTTTGTCCAAGCCGCCAACCAACGCCAAGATGCCTTAGACCATACACTCCTTCACGGCCCCCCAGGACTGGGCAAAACCACCCTCGCACATATCCTGGCCAATGAGTTGGGCGTAGCGGTCAAAGTCACCTCGGGTCCTGTTCTTGACAAACCCGGAGATCTGGCCGGTCTGCTGACCAATCTTGAACCCCGTGATGTGCTGTTTATCGACGAAATTCATAGGCTGAGTCCGGTCGTAGAAGAATATTTATACTCCGCTATGGAGGATTACAAAATCGACATCATGATCGAATCGGGCCCCAATGCGCGCACGGTAGAGATCAACCTTAACCCCTTTACTCTTATTGGTGCCACCACCCGTTCGGGCTTGCTGACCGCACCCATGCGGGCTCGTTTTGGCATCAACTGCCGACTTGAATACTACACTACCGAAGTGTTGTCAACGATCGTAGAACGCAGTTCGGACATCCTCAACATTCCCATTGTGCCAGATGCTGCTGTGGAGATTGCTGGGCGCAGTCGGGGCACCCCGCGTATTGCCAATGCGTTGTTGCGTAGGGTTCGTGACTTTGCCCAGATCAAAGGCAACGGCACCATAGACATACAAATCTCCAAGTTTGGCCTCGAAGCCTTGCATGTCGATGCCCATGGGCTGGACGAGATGGACAACAAAATCCTCACCACCATGCTCGATAAGTTTAAAGGAGGTCCTGTAGGTATCAACACCCTAGCCACTGCGGTCTCTGAGAGCGCCGAGACTTTAGAGGAGGTTTATGAGCCTTTCTTGATTCAACAAGGTTTTATCGTTCGTACGCCCCGCGGACGAGAAGTGACCGACCTGGCATATCAACACCTGGGTCGTACCAAAGGAGGCGCACAAGGCGGTTTGTTTTGAATCCCCAAACTCGCTATAGTCAGCTCATCAAGCAGCATGCCCAAAGGTTGGGGTTTATGTCATGTGGGATTTCACCTGCTGGATTTTTGGAAGAAGAAGCTCCTCGTTTGGAAGCCTGGCTCAACAAAGGGCACCATGGTCAAATGGGCTATATGGAGCGCAACTTTGACAAACGATTAGACCCTACCAAATTGGTGCCCGACGCCAAAAGTGTGGTGTCGTTGTTGCTGAATTACTACCCTGAACAGACCCAACAAGACCCATCGGCACCCAAAATTTCTAAATATGCTTACGGAGCAGATTACCACCATGTGATCAAAACCAAACTCAAAGAACTGATGCATTGCATCGAAGAAGAAATCGGTGCGGTATCGGGTCGGGCTTTTGTCGATTCGGCGCCTGTTTTGGACAAGGCTTGGGCCGCCAAGAGCGGCTTGGGTTGGATGGGCAAAAACACCAACCTGATCAGTCAACAGAAGGGCTCTTTCTTTTTTATTGCCGAACTCATTATCGATTTGAAACTCGACTATGACCACGCCACGACTGATCATTGTGGTACCTGCACCGCCTGTATAGATGCCTGCCCTACAGAGGCCATTGTTGCGCCCTACCAGGTCGATGGCAGCAAGTGTATTTCCTACTTTACCATAGAGCTTAAAGACGCCATTCCGCAAGAGGTTAAAGGGAAGTTTGACAACTGGGCATTTGGGTGTGATGTATGTCAAGATGTATGTCCTTGGAACCGATTTTCGAAACCCCACAGAGAGCCTTTGTTTACACCCCATCCAGAGTTGTTGTCCATGACACAAACCGACTGGCACGAAATCACCGAATCGGTTTTTGATCGGTTGTTTGAACGCAGTGCTGTACAGCGGACTCGATATGAGGGCTTGAAACGTAATCTTAAGTTTTTAAAACAGGCCTAAACAACTTCTTTCGGGCTTGAAAATATTCGTTACATTTGGGTTTCGCTTATGATTACACAACTCAAAGGAAGACTGGTAGAAAAATCTCCCACAGATGTCGTTGTTGACTGCCATGGTGTGGGCTATATGGTTCACATCTCCTTACATACTTTTGGTCAGTTGCCCGAAGACGAATCCATACAATTATATACCCATTTACAGGTTCGCGAAGACGCACATACCCTTTTTGGTTTTGCCACGCGATTGGAGCGTCAGGTGTTTCGTTTGTTGATTGGTGTTTCGGGCATAGGTGCCAACACGGCTCGGACGATGCTTTCCTCACTGACTCCACAAGAAATATGCCAAGCCATACAGACTGAGCAAGTAGCATTGATTCAATCGGTTAAAGGGATTGGCGCTAAAACCGCCCAGCGTCTGGTCATTGATTTGAGAGATAAAGTTTTAGGTCTGGTCGAGGACTCCGATTTTTCTGCCCCTGTAAGCAATACCAATAGGGATGAAGCGTTATCTGCCTTAGAGGTTTTGGGTTATCGAACCAAAGCCTGTATCAAGGTGTTGGATGGCTTGTTGGCTGTAGACCCTGAAATGAACGTGGAGCGACTTATTCGCAATGCATTGAACAAATTGTAAACACAAATGGCGCACAAGCCTTTCAGATATGTTTGGATTTTGTTGTTGGTAGGATCACTATCAAGTGTTTTGTATGCACAAAATGACAGTCTTCAATTGTCACCTGCTCTTCAAAATTTGGCCCTTAAAGAATTGCCTCAATCTTTTGTGCAGAACTATACTTATAACGCTTCATTGGATTTATACGTATATACCGTAAAGGTTGGTGAATTTGATATCCGCGCACCGCTTACTTTGACTCCAGAGGAATACAGCGCCCTGGTTTTGCGTGAAAAGGCCAAAGCCTATATCAATGAAAAACAACAAGCTCTTTCAGGGGCAGTAGATGACCCCGATGCCCAGAACAATTTGTTGCCTGATTTTTATGTTCGTTCCGACTTATTTGAATCTATTTTTGGGGGTCAGACCATACAAATTAAACCTCAAGGATCTGTAGGGATAGACTTGGGCGTTCGATATCAAAAATCCGGAAACCCATCATTGTCACCTCGAAATCAAAGTAGTTTTGGATTTGATTTTGACCAACGCATCAGTTTGGGTCTTACAGGAAATATTGGTACGCGTTTGCGCATCAACGCCAACTATGACACTCAATCTACTTTTGATTTTCAGAATCTTATAAAATTAGATTTCTTCCCACCAGCTGTGGATGATCTGGGAGTAGGAGGGCGCGTAGGCAATGCTGCATCGGCAGCCAGACGTGGTGTAGATCGGGTCAAAAGCCTTCAAGATGGTTATAGTGGTGACGAAGATGGGATCCTACAAAAACTAGAGGTAGGTAACGTGAGTATGCCTCTGAACAGCAAACTATTCTCAGGTGCTCAAAGCCTGTTTGGAGTCAAAGCAGAGTTGAAATTTGGAAACACAAACATTTCCACAGTGATTTCTGAACAGCGATCCCAAACCCAAAGTGTTATTGCTTCGGGGGATGGTACTTTGGAAGAATTCTCTCTTTTTGCACTAGACTACGAGGAAGATCGACACTTTTTCCTAGCTCAATATTTCCGCGACAATTATGACAAGGCCGTTTCTACATATCCTTATATCAACTCACCTGTCCAAATCACTAGAATAGAAGTATGGGTTACCAATAGAAATGCTCAGACCAACAACGTACGTAACCTAGTTGCGCTTCAAGACTTGGCCGAAGCCAACCCTGACAAAGTTCGTCTCGATGATTTGACCGCTGGATTTTTTACCACTTCCAATCCCAATGCGTTTCCAGACAACTCGGTAAACCGTTTGAACCCTGAGGATCTCAATTCTGGACTTTTGACACCATCTATTCGAGACATTGCCACCACATCTGATGGGTTTGGTGTGCTTTCTGATGCGGTTCAAGAAGGCGTTGACTATGCGGTTTTGGAAAGTGCTCGTAAGCTCAACAGCAATGAATACAATCTTCACTCTCAGTTGGGGTATATATCAATCAATCAAAAACTAGGAAACGATGAGGTCTTGGCAGTGGCCTATCAATTCACACTTGGAGGTCAGACATACCAAGTAGGGGAATTTGCGGGAGACGGCATCCCTTCTACTTCGGTTTCAGGAACCACAGGTCAGTCTAACCAACAAGTGACCAACAACAGCTTAGTAGTCAAGTTGCTGCGCAGTCCCTTGACGCAGGTAGATCAACCCGTTTGGGATTTGATGATGAAAAATATTTACAACATCGGAGCCTACCAACTCGACAGGGATGGCTTTGTGTTTAACCTCTTATATGCCGATCCGTCTCCAATAAACTATATAAGCCCAGTGGATGACAACATTTGGCCCGAAGACTTGGATGAGCAAGTACTGCTTGGAGTTTTTGATTTAGACAAACTCAACGTTTACAACGATATTCAAAATGGCGGAGATGGTTTTTTTGATTTTGTTGAAGGGATCACTGTAGACCGTCAAAACGGACGCATTATTTTTCCTGCCGTCGAGCCATTCGGTTCGTTCTTGTTTGACAAATTACAGTCCTCTAATGCAGAGGATTATGAGATCGCAGCGACTTACAATGACAACCAACAGAAATATGTTTTTAGGGAACTGTACAGCTTAACCCAAGCAGAGGCACAAGATTACGCTTCAAAAAACAAGTTTCAGCTCAAAGGTAGATACCGTTCGAGTGGAGGGGGCGGCGGAATTTCGCTGGGGGCATTTAACGTCCCTCGAGGATCGGTACGTGTGACGGCCGGTGGCAGACTTTTACAAGAGGGGGTTGATTATACAGTGAATTACCAATTGGGTCGGGTTACCATACTAGATGAAGGGCTGAAAAGCTCCAACATTCCGATTGAAGTTTCCACGGAAAGCAATTCCTTTTTTGCTCAACAAAAGAAGCGTTTTACGGGAATCAATGTAGAGCATAAATTTAGCGACAACTTTTTGATGGGTGCTACGGTAATGAATCTGAGTGAGCGACCTCTAACTCAAAAGGCCAATTATGGTTACGAACCTGTAAACAACAGCATGTTTGGTTTGAGCGGGAACTTTTCTAAAGAAGTACCCTTTTTGACTCGCATGGCCAATAAGTTGCCAAACATAGACACGGAGGTTCCTTCAAACATATCCTTTCAGGGTGAGATTGCATACTTGCTTTCACGAAGTGCAAAAGGAGCAGAGTTTGAAGGAAGTGCAACCTCTTATGTAGACGATTTTGAAGGTGCGCAAAGTAATTTGGACTTACGCGATGTGTTTTCTTGGTCTTTATCGAGTGTGCCTGCAGAAAATGTAGTGGGTGCTTCAGTTCCAGCAGATGATTTAAGTTCGGGATATGGCAGGGCACGCTTGGCTTGGTATAGTATAGACCCTATATTTTATTCGAGTCGTCGTCCTTCTGAAATCAGTGACAATGACATGTCAAGTGATGAAACCCGTCGTATTTTCATCAATGAGATTTTTCCTCAACAAGACTTGGTTCAGGGTCAGACTTCCGTACAATACACTATGGACCTGGCCTACTATCCTGCAGAAAAAGGCCCTTACAACAACAGTACAGATGCTGAATTTTCAGCAAACAGCGAAGATCACTGGGCCGGTATTACTCGTGCGCTTACTACAACAAACTTTAACCAGGCCAACGTAGAGTATATCGAATTCTGGATGCTAGATACTTTTTCTAACAATCCTGATTTGGACGACGCTTCTTTGGGAGATTTGATATTTAATCTTGGGAGTATTTCGGAAGATGTATTGCGTGATGGTCGCAAGCAGTACGAAAATGGATTGCCTGGAACAGATGGGGCTGCCCTTACTCATACCACAGGATGGGGGCGTACTCCAGCCACCCAATCGTTGGTATATGCTTTTGATGCTTCAGCAGATAATCGCAGCTTACAAGATGTCGGTTTTGACGGTTTGGGCGATACTGAAGAGAGCAACATTTACACCAACGGGCCTGCAAATGATCCTGCGGGAGACAATTACCAATATTTTTTACAAGCCACAGGGTCGGTTCTTGATCGTTACAAACGCTACAATGGTACAGATGGAAATTCTATTTTAGAAGTCACCCAAAACAATCGTGGTTCCTATACACGTCCCGATTCAGAAGACCTGAATTTGGACAACACAATGAACACCATAGACAGCTATTTTGAATATCGAGTGCCGATTCAAAAGAATATGGACGTAGGTACCCATCCCTTTTTGTCTGATGTACGCATCAATACCAACGTGCAACTATCTAATGGAACAACCACTACATCGCGTTGGTTGCAATTTAAAATTCCAGTACTGCCTGAGTACTATGACAGCCCTGCTTTTATGCCTTATTTTGAGGCTGTAAACGGTATATCTGACTTGCGCTCGGTTAGATTTATGCGGATGTGGCTCAAAGGATTCACCAAGCCTGTGGTGCTCCGCTTTGGGACCTTAGACATTGTCCGTGGCGACTGGACTCGTTACTCAGAAGCGTTGAATACAGACAACATCAACCACCCCAACACCAGTTTTGATGTTAGCACGGTCAATATCTTAGAAAACGAAAACCGCATTCCTATCAATTATACATTGCCTCCTGGAGTAGAGCGCGAACAATTGAACAATTTTAACACCTCTATTCGTCAAAACGAACAATCGTTATCATTAAAAGTACAAGGTCTTGAGCCTAAAGACTCTAGGGGTGTTTATAAAAACATCGACATCGATATGCGCCAGTACAAGCGTCTCAAAATGTTTGTACATGCCGAGTCTTTGACCAATCAACCTTCGCTTCCTGGAACAGGCGCCCAAGAAGAATTTGACAAACGCATGGTGGCTTTCTTGCGAATCGGAACAGATCTAACTGAAAACTACTACCAAATAGAAGTGCCTTTAAAACCCACTTTATTCACCCAAGGAGTGTCTAACAATCTAAGTCCTGAGGAAGTCTGGCAACCCGACAGCAACTCTATAGACATACCACTAGATTTACTGACGCGCATCAAAGCGGCATCTATCACCCAACGCAATTTTGATGGGGCAACTTATTACAATGAAGATTTGGAACTTATAGATGAGTTTACAGCGATTTCAAGTTTGCCCGGGAAACGTAAATATAAAATTGCTATCAAAGGAAATCCTGCACTTGGACAAATCCGCACCTTGATGGTTGGGGTGAAAAACCCCTCCCAAGCCACTGGAGAAAAGCTTCATGGGGAGGTGTGGTTTAACGAGCTGCGGTTGTCTGAAATTGACACCCAAGGCGGTTGGGCAGCCGTGGCCGAGCTCGATGCTAACATTGCCGACTTTGCTACGTTAAATTTGAATGGTAATGTTTCAACAGTAGGCTTTGGTAACATCGATCAAACGCCTAACCAACGCAGTCAAGAAGATGTGCAAGGATATGGGGTAAACACCAATGTAAATGTAGGTCAATTATTGCCAAAAAAATGGGGCATCCAACTGCCGGTGAGTTACAGTTTCTCTGAAGAGTTTGTGACCCCAAAATACGATCCTTTCTACCAAGACCTCGAATTGCAAGATCGTTTGGACACATCAGAACGTGCTTCCCAAAGAGACTCCATACGCAATCAAGCCATCAGTTATACCAAACTTAAAAGCATCAACTTGATAGGCGTTCGTAAACAACGAGGTCCCGAGCAAAAAAAGGATTTCTTCGACATAGAGAACTTTGATTTTTCTTATGCATACAATGAAGAAAAACGTCACGATTATGAAATAGAGGATTATACTTTCAGAAATGTACGGATGGGCGCAGGTTATCAATACAACTTCAGCCCTTTGTCTATTGAGCCTTTGGCAAAGAGCAATTTTTTGCGTTCAAAAAAATATTTGCAATGGCTTAGCGCCATCAATCTAAACCCGATTCCTTCCAACATATCATTATCTGCCAACATAAACCGAACGTTTAACAGCCAACGCTTTAGGGAAGTTTATTTGGAGGGCGTAGATGCAGCCCGCCAGTTGGCCCTCCCTGACCTACAGCAACGCAATTATTTGTTTGATTGGATTTTTACCTTAAACCACAACCTAACCAACTCTCTTAGGTTTGACTTTACAGCTACGAGTAACAACATTGTCAGAAATTATTTTGAAAATGATGTCAATGGCACCACAACAGTCAATCAAGAACTTGACATTTGGGATGGGTTTTGGGATTTTGGAGACCAAGACCGATTCAATCAAAGATTTGGGCTGACTTATAACATTCCTTTTAGGCTTCTTCCATTGTTGAGTTTTGTTGATGGCACCTATAGTTATTCGGGTGATTTTAATTGGCAACGAGGTTCCTCGGCATTGAGCCAAGTAGAGGATGATCAAGGAAACACTTTAGGTGTTGTCAACACCATACAGAATGCCAACACCCATAACCTAAATTCTAATGTGAATTTAACCACTCTATACAGATCCATAAAACTTCAAAAAAACCGAAAAGCCTCTGCCCGTAAAAAAACAAAAACAAAGATTCTCAATTCTCTCATCGGACTGGCTACAGCTGTTCAAAGGGTACAGTTTAATTACAGTCAAAACAATGGAACTGTCTTGCCTGGATACACACAAAATATAGGCTTTTTCGGGACCTCCAATCCTGGTTTGGCTTTTGCTATGGGAGATCAAAGCGACATTCGATTCGAGGCCGCCAAAAGAGGTTGGCTAACCGAATTTCCAAATTTTAATGAGCAGTTTACTCAGGTGCATAACACACAACTTGGTTATTCAGCCGAAATTGATTTGTTGGAGGGGATGCAGTTAGAACTCAACGGAAACAGAAACTATTCGGAAAACAGTGCCGAAAACTTTGTGGTCAGCGACGGAGTTTATCAGGCCCTCAGTCCTACACAATATGGGAACTTTGAAATTTCAACACTATTGATCAAAACAGCCTTTTCATCAGGTGAGGTTGATGATCAAACCTTTGAAAATCTCAAATCGAATCGATTGATTGTTGCCCAACGTCTGGCGAACGCTAGAGGACTTGATCCCGATGACTTAGATCAAGATGGCTATCCTAAAGGTTTCGGAAAGACCAATCAGGCAGTGTTGATCCCTGCTTTCCTATCCGCATATTCAGGAAGCGATCCAAAAACGGTAGCCTTAGGCGCCACTCGCAGTACACCTTTGCCAAATTGGTCCTTGCAGTATACAGGACTCATGCAATTGAAATTGTTTAAGAAACATTTTCGGCGTTTTTCATTGGCTCATGGTTATCGCGCCAGCCATACCTTGAATTCGTTTAACACCAATTTGGAGTACAATCCCGAATCGCCTAACGAGCTTGATCAAGGGGGTAATTTTTTGAATGAAATTTTATATACAAATATCAATTTGGTTGAGGAGTTTAACCCCTTAATCAAAATAGATTTTGAGCTGAAAAACAGCATTCAGTTCAGCAGTGAAATTCGAAGAGATCGCGCACTTTCCTTGAGTTTGGACAACAATTTACTGACCGAAACGAGCGGAAAAGAATATACCATAGGAATGGGCTACCGACTCAAATCAGTTCCTTTTAAAACGAGTTTAGGGGGTAAAAAAACCACTCTTAAAGGAGACATCAATTTTAAAGCGGATTTGTCTGTACGAGACAATATAACCATCATAAGAAATCTAGATCTTTTAAACAATCAAGTGACTGCAGGTCAGCGTTTATGGTCTTTAAAATTCTCGGCAGACTATGCTTTGTCTCGCAATGTTACCGCTTTGTTTTTCTACGATCATAACTTTTCAAAGTTTGCGATTTCAACGGCTTTCCCACAGACCAATATTCGCTCGGGCTTTACTTTGCGATATAACTTTGGTAATTAGTTATAAATTGTTTTTTTTTACACCATCATAATCTATATAAAATGAACATCCCTTCCGAACTCAAATACTCCAAAGACCATGAATGGATTTCCGTAGATGGAAACATTGCAACCGTTGGAATCACAGACTTTGCACAAAGTGAATTGGGTGACATTGTGTATGTTGAGGTGGACACCCTAGACGAAGAAATCGACCGTGAAGCTGTTTTTGGTACTGTCGAAGCTGTAAAAACTGTTTCCGATTTGTTTGCCCCTGTAAGCGGAACGATAGTGTCCTTCAACGAGGAGTTGGAAGCCACCCCAGAGTTGGTCAATACAGACCCTTATGGAGCAGGTTGGATGGTAAAAATCGAAATATCTGAAGCCTCAGAGCTCGATGATTTACTTGATGCCAAAACCTATGATGCGCTTATCAAAGGCTAATTTTTTGGTAAGACCTTTTACCTATGGTTTAACGTTATTGGCCATTATAGGCAGTCTTCTCCCCCCTAGACATATAGAAGAAATCACCTTTTCTGTCTCTGACAAACTTATTCATGGTGTTTATTATTTTTTGTTGACCCTCGGGTGGCTGCATGTTTTTGCAAACCAGAGCTCCCAAAAAAAAAATTATGTGATTCTATCCTTGTTGCTGATGGGAGCCTTGTTAGAATATTTACAAGCTTTGTTGCCGATTGGCCGCTTTATGGATCCGTATGACTTGTTAGCCAATACAATTGGCATTGGGATTGGCGTGTTGTGTAGTCGTATTTATTTTAAAGTTCAATAGATGACTTGTAGTTGTCGTAGAAAAATTGTTATTTTAGCTCTCTTGAAAATTTATTCATGCAACCCAAAAAAAATCCAAAAGCGGACCTTAACAAGAATAGCACCTTATATTTTGCTATTGGTTTGTGTGTCATACTTTTAATTTCATGGCAAGCCATTGAATGGAAAACATATGACCGTTCTAACTATGCATACCAAGCTCTTGATGTTGACGACGAAGATAATGAGGAGGTCCCGCTAACAGAACAACTTAAAACCCCACCGCCACCACCTCCACCCCCAGCCCCTGAAATCATTGAGGTGGTAGAGGACGAAGAGGAGGTAGAAGAGACGATTATTGAATCTACTGAGACCACTCAAGAAGACATCATTGAAGAGGTAGAAGTCATTGAGGAAGATTTTGATGTGGACGTTCCCTTTGCTATTATTGAAGATGTGCCCGTCTATCCAGGCTGTGAAAACGTGCCTAAAAATCAGAGAAGAGCTTGTTTTCAGGAAAAAATTCAAAAACACATCAGCCGCAATTTTCGATATCCAGAAATTGCCCAAGAAATGGGTATTCAAGGCAGGGTGTATGTGCAATTTATCATTTCAAAGGATGGTTCGATTACCGGTATTCGCACACGTGGACCAGACAAAAACTTGGAGAAAGAAGCGCAACGAATTATTGGTAAGCTTCCAACCATGACTCCAGGGAAACAACGTGGACGTCCTGTTCGAGTTCCGTTTAGTATTCCGATTACTTTCCGATTACAATAACACCAACCCGGCAAAAGCCGGGTTTTTTTGGCACGCTGTTTGGAGTTATAAGTTTTATAAACTACCTTACGATACCCCAAATTTTGTGTTATGATCCCCAAAAAAAACCCTAATAAAGATCTGCGTAACAGCAGTGGTTTGTTTTTTTCTTTCGGTTTATGTTTGATGTTGTTTATCTCATGGCGTATGCTTGAATGGAGAACATACAAACAGTTTAACTACGACCCATCTACAATTGTTGTTGAAAACCTAGTAGAACTGGAAATTCCTGTAACAGAACATATTAAGGCCCTTCCACCTCCACCTCCGCCCAGAATTTCTGAAGTAATTCAGGTTGTTGAGGATGATGTTGAGGTAGAAGAAACCATCGTCGAATCAACAGAAACCAATCAAGAAGAAATTATTGAATACGTTGAAGTTTACGATGAGGGAAATTTTGTAATTGATGATGTGCCTTTTGCAATCATAGAAGATGCGCCGATTTTTCCTGGGTGTGAGTCTGTTCCAAAATCAGAACGTAAAGCTTGTTTTGAAGAAATGATGAATAAGTTCATTCGAAGAAATTTTCGTTATCCTGAGATCGCTCAGGAAATGAATATTCAAGGAAGAGTCAATGTGGCTTTTGTGATTGATGAACACGGCAAGGTAACTTCCATACAGTCTAGAGGACCCGACAAAAACCTTGTTGACGAGGCGGAACGCATTATTGGATTGTTGCCCCAGATGACTCCAGGCAAACAACGTGGAAGGCCCGTGCGAGTCCCCTATGGAATTCCGATTACGTTTAGACTGCAATAGTCTGATCCTCAAACATTTTTTGTTCTTTTGGGTTGGTCAAACACCTGCTGAGCAGTATCTTTGCGACCTAATTGCAAGATGATAAAGACTACTTCACAAGCCAATATAGCCCCTATAGCGTTTGCGCAAGTTTCGCGTGATTTGGCACTGCTTACTAAATCCAGATTGAGCCTTAGTGTTGTCTTTTCGAGTATTGCTGGATACATACTCGGGAGCGAGGTTGTTGTTATTCAAGAACTTGTATTGCTCATTGTTGGTGGGTATGGTGTTGCGGGCGCGGCAAATGCATTCAATCAAATTATTGAGCGCGATTTAGACGCTAAAATGCTTCGCACACAAAATCGTCCCCTTCCCTCAGGAAGAATGAAGGTTGGCAGCGCTTTTCTTTGGGCTTGTATGTTTGCAATCATTGGCTTGGTCGCTTTGTATGTGATCAACCCTAAAACATCGATGTTTGCAGCGATTTCGATGTTTCTCTACACCAGTGTGTATACGCCGCTCAAATCCAAAACAGCTTTGGCAGTTTTTGTTGGAGCTTTTCCAGGAGCAATCCCCTTTATGTTGGGATGGGTAGCGGCTACGGGTTCTTTTGGGCTAGAAGCGGGAACCTTATTCATGATACAGTTTTTTTGGCAGTTTCCTCATTTTTGGGCGATAGGATGGATGATGTATGATGATTATGCATTGGCCGGAATCAACATGTTGCCTACAGGCAAAAAAGACCGTGGTACGGCCTTACAAGTGATTCTATATACACTTTGGACAATTGCAATATCGGTAACTCCTGCTTTGGGCATCACGGGTGAGCTCAGTCTGTCGCTTGTTGCAGCCATTTTAGTGGCTTTGTGTGGGCTGTTTATGTTAGTGGCCGCGATGCGCCTGTTCCAAAAACGAGATACCGCCTCTGCCAAGCGCTTGTTACTGATCAGTATTGCCTACATATCTGCCATTCAAATTATTTATGTGATTGATAAACTTCTTTAAATGTCTTTAGATCCCAAACAAATACGTGCCAAAAAAATGATGCTGTGGTTTTCTATGATCAGCATCACGATGACTTTTGGTGGTTTGACAAGCGCCTATGTGGTGAGTAAGTCACGCCCCGATTGGTTAGCATCATTTGAACTTCCATCTCCATTTTACTGGAGTACTCTTGTGATTGTATTGAGCAGCCTCACTTTTTGGTGGGCTAAAAAAAATCTTAACACAAACAACGCCTCCTCTAGGAAGGGTTTATGGGCTACTTTGGTCTTGGCTTTGGCTTTTGTAGCCTTGCAGATTCAAGGATTTAGTGAATTGATAAGCCAAGGGTATTACTTTACAGGTGCTGAAAGCAATGTAACAACTTCTTTTTTGTATGTTTTGGTTTTGGTTCACATGGCGCACCTGGTCGGAGGACTGGTGGTTTTACTTGTGGTTTTAACCAATCATTATATGGGCAAATACAAAGAAAACCCACTGGGTCTTTCACTTGCACACACTTTCTGGCATTTCTTAGGATTTTTGTGGGTCTATTTATTCCTCTTTTTATACTTTTTAAGATAATTCATCTATTTTTGTACACCTGATACGCAACTCAATTTTATGGACGCAACAATAAGCAAACAATCCGAAAACGAAAAAGTCTGGGGAGGAGGCAATAAACCATTAAATGCCAGTTATGGTAAAATGATGATGTGGTTCTTCATCGTTTCTGATGCCTTAACCTTTTCTGGATTTTTGGTCGCCTACGGATTTTCGAGGTTCAAGTTTATCGATTCTTGGCCCATCGCCGATGAGGTATTCAACCACTTTCCTTTTTTACACGGAGTAGATGCCCCGATGTATTATGTGGCTTTGATGACCTTTATCCTTATCTTTTCCTCTGTGACCATGGTATTGGCAGTAGATGCAGGGCATCACATGAAAAAAAACAAGGTGGCTTTTTATATGCTGCTTACCATTGTAGGAGGTGCTATTTTCTTAGGATCTCAGGCTTGGGAATGGAAAAACTTTATCAAAGGACAATATGGTGCTGTAGAAACCAAGGGTGGACTCATTCTACAATTTGTTGATGCAGAAACTGGAAAGCGCGTAGCCCTTGAATCTTTTGCAGCTGACATACCCACAGATCGCACACAGCATCAAAGCAAAAATGGATTATGGTTTTCTTCAGAACCCACACTGCCTACTTACTCGGTTGATGAAGTTGTAACAGGCTTTACTGCTTCTGAAAATCTCAGAGTAAAAACAGAACAACTCGATGACAAAGGGCACAAAATCGTACTAGACAGAGAAACTTCTCTTCAGAAATTAAAACAAGCCGTTTATGTTGTAGAAGGCGCCAACCTAATCCGAAACGAATATGGAAATCGCCTATTTTCCAATTTCTTTTTCTTTATCACAGGTTTCCACGGTTTCCACGTATTGTCTGGAGTATTGATCAATTTGATCATCTTCTTCAATGTTGTGATTGGCACTTATGAGCGAAGAGGACATTATGAAATGGTCGAAAAAGTGGGCTTGTACTGGCACTTTGTCGACTTAGTTTGGGTATTTGTATTTACATTCTTTTATTTGGTATAACTATGGCAACCACACACAAATTATCGATTTTTAGAGGGCTCCTTACTTTTAAGTCCAATCAACAAAAAATATGGGGCGTTCTGATATTCTTGTCTATCGTCACCATTATAGAAGTCGTACTTGGGATAATCAAGCCAGATGTATTGATGAATTATTTTCTAGGAATGAAATTGCTCAACTGGATTTTCATCATACTCACTATCGTAAAAGCATACTATATTGCTTGGGATTTTATGCACTTGCGGGATGAAAAAAGAAGCTTGACCAGCTCCATTGTTCTTCCACTGTTAATCTTAATCCCATATCTTGTGTTTATATTGCTTTTAGAAGCAGACTACATTTATGACACCATGATTAATGGTTTTATGGCTTGGAATTTTTAAACTCTCTTTGTGAAAAAGTACATTGTACTAACGGTCTTGTTTGTCCTCCCACTGGTTGTGTACTTGTTTTTTGCGTCCGGAGTAAATCACTTTGCCAAACTCCCTGTCCGTTCTAATTCTGTTGTAGAACTGTCAACATATGCAGAAATCCCTTTCAAAGAAAGAATTACCATTCTTGGTTTTTTAGGATCTAATGTTGAAACCAAAAAGAGCAATGCCCTTAACTTGAATCAAAAAATCTACAAACGTTTTAAAGACTTTACGGATTTCCAATTTGTAATGCTACAGCCTCGAGGCACTGAAGAGGCTTGCCGCATGCTAGCCGATGAATTGGCCGGGAGCACGGGCACAGATTTGTCAGGCTGGAATTTTGTTTATGTGGCACCTGTTCAACTACAACACTTATATGAAAGTCTTAACCTCCCTTCTGATTTAGATTCAACCTTTAGCACTCCTTATGTATTCATCATCGATAAAAATGGAGACTTACGTGGCCGGGATGACAACGATTTTTTGGGTTATGATGCTCGTTCTGTTGCCGACATCAACAATAATATGGTAGACGACGTTAAAGTCATCTTAGCAGAGTACAGACTGGCTCTGAAAAAATATAACGCAGATCGCTAATCATATCTCTTGAAAAAAAACGCATACATAGGGATCTCTTTCATTATTTTGGTATTTGGCATATGGTTTGTGCCAAAAATTGTAGATAAAGTTCAGAATCGTTCATGGGTCGAATCTGATCGAATGAGTAACAAGCCCTTGGCATATATAAAACTCAATGGAGACCCAAAAAAAGCACCTGAATTTGTACTTACCAATCAAGACAACTTACCCATATCAAATGAAGATTATAAGGGAAAAGTTTATGTGGTAGAATTTTTCTTTACCACATGTCCTACCATTTGCCCAAAGATGAATCAAAACATGAAACGCCTTGAGCAAGCTTTTGGTCATCGGGACGATTTTGGGATTGCATCAGTTACTATTGATCCTCAAACAGATACTCCTGAACAACTCAAACGCTATGCCGAAAGCTATGAGGTTTTTAGTCCCAATTGGCATTTTTTAACAGGCTCCCAAGATTACATTTATGGCTTAGCCAATACAGGATTTAACATTTTTGCAGGGATCAATCCTAAAGTTGCGGGTGGCTTTGAACACCAAGGGTACTTCGCCTTGATCGACAAAAATGGCTATCTTCGTTCTAGGACAGACGCTTACGGAAATCCGATCGTTTATTATCTAGGGATAGACGAAGAAGGAGTTCCTGAGCAAGGTACTGACATGTTGTTAACAGATATTAAAAAGTTGCTAGAAGATGAATAAGACGAAGAGATACAACACACTTATTATACTGACCTCTATCGCGATTCCTGTAGTCGTGGCCATTCTATTTCGGGTACGTATCCCCAACGTAGAACCTTTAGATCAGCTTCCTCCGATTTATGCTACCATCAATGCATTTACAGCTGTTTTGCTGGTAGTGGCTCTAGTAGCAATCAAAAAGGGTCAAAGAATCCTCCATGAACGCATAATGAAAGTCAATATCCTACTTTCACTGGCTTTTCTAGTGATGTATATTGCTTATCATATGACCTCAGACCCTACCCCCTATGGAGGAGCAGACGGCATGCGAGTGTTGTATCTGGTCATATTAATATCTCACATTGTTTTATCAATTATACTCATACCATTGGTATTGTTGGCCTACGCAAAGGCGTCTTTATCCGACTTTATTGGACATAAAAAAATAGCCCGATTTGCTTTTCCCATTTGGCTATATGTTACTGTGACTGGAGTGGTAGTCTATCTTATGATCTCCCCATATTACGGATGAAGCGTTTCGTTTTTTTAATTGTTTTTTTTAGTCTTTACTCCATACATTCTGTTGAGGCACAGTGTGCCATGTGTAGAGCCGTATTAGAGACGGGCGCAGATGCAAAGACCGCTGAACAGCTCAACGATGGTATTGTCTATTTGATGGTTATTCCTTATTTATTGGTGGGAGTTGTAGGTTATATAGTTTATACTAAAGTGTATAAAAAATAAGTATTTTTGTAACAAACCCTCAGGTCTTTCGTTACATTTATTAGCAACACCTTAATAACCAAAGCCAAATACGGCTAATCGCTTATGATTATTTTAGAAAACATCCATAAATCCTACAATATGGAGAGCAATCCCTTGCACGTACTTAAAGGGATCAATTTAAAAATAGAAGAAGGAGACCTAGTTGCAATAATGGGTGCCTCAGGGTCAGGAAAATCTACATTGCTCAATATATTAGGGATGTTGGACGAAGCCAACGAGGGAACCTATACTCTTGACGACACTAGGATCGTCAATATGACAGAAACCCAAGCTGCTCAATACCGAAATAAATTTTTAGGTTTTGTTTTTCAATCATTCAACCTGATCAGTTACAAAACAGCTCTTGAAAATGTTGCACTCCCCCTGTATTATCAAGGGGTACCAAGGAAAAAACGTCAAGCCATAGCCGCTGAACAATTAACTAAGGTAGGGCTGGCTGAACGTCTGGATCACTTACCAAATGAACTTTCTGGAGGGGAAAAACAGCGCGTAGCCATAGCTCGTGCGCTTGCTGCCGACCCAAAGCTGCTGTTGGCAGATGAACCCACAGGTGCCTTAGATTCCAAAACCTCTTATGAACTGATGGCGCTTATACAGAAAATTAACAATCAAGGAAAGACCATCGTAGTAATTACCCATGAAAATGACATCGCTCATATGTGTAAACGCATTGTTAGATTAAAAGATGGTGTGATTGTGGATGACAAAAGAATTGAACAAGTTAAGGCGATGACTCATGTGGAGTAAGGATCGGTGGATTGAAATTTTTGAAACCATTCGTAAGAACAAATTACGAACGGCCTTATCAGGATTTACTGTTGCCCTCGGGATTTTCATTTTTGTAACCTTGTACGGTTTCGGCAACGGACTTAAAAATGCGTTCAAAACGTTTTTTTTAGAGGACGCTACCAATACATTGTGGGTTTATCCTGCTCAAACCACCAAGCCTTTTAAGGGGTACAAATCACGCCGATTTATACAATTCCGAAATGATGACTTGCAAGACATTCAAGACCAGTTTGGTTTTATGTTAGAGGGCATATCTCCCCAAATTACTAGAGGATCAGTGGTTCGTTATAAAAATGAAAGCAATTCTTATACAGTCCGTGCAGTAGGGCCCTCTTTTCAAGCCGTAGAAAAGACATTAATTAGCCAAGGACGTTATATAAATCAAAATGATGTTATCAATCGAACCAAACATGCTGTTATTGGACGATTGGTCGCGCTAGATCTTTTTAGGAACGCTCAAGCTATTGGGCAGTATATTGAGGTCAACGGAATCGCATTCAAAGTAGTAGGAATCTATGAAGACGAGGGAGGTGATAATGAAGAACGGATGATGTATATCCCTTACACTACCCAACAAAAATTGTTTGGCGGAACCGATAGAATCGACCAGATTGTATTGTCATTTAGACCCGAAATTGGCCAAGCGGGGGCCTTGCAGCTCGAAGGAAAAATGATGCGATTTTTAAAACAAAAACACAGCATCGACCCTTCCGATCCAGCGGGGATCTTCATTCGAAACATCGCAAGTGAGCTTAAACAAAATCAGGATTTTGCAGCTGTCCTTCAGTATATTGTAAGTTTTGTAGGTTTGGGCACACTCATAGCAGGCATCATTGGTATTAGCAATATCATGGTGTATGTAGTCAGGGAACGCACGAAAGAGCTGGGAATACGTAAAGCCATCGGTGCGACTCCTAAGTCTGTGATCCAAATGATTTTACAGGAATCTATTTTTATCACTACAATAGCAGGTTATGTAGGACTAATTGCTGGTGTTGGAACTTTATCACTTATTGGAGATAAGTTGGAAGATTACTTCATC